>TARA_R110001599_G_scaffold346124_1_pt1 | contig 36717 bp, 39 predicted proteins | sample TARA_R110001599 | Tara Oceans TARA_R110001599 (sample SAMEA4398360) | marine metagenome | biome: Polar Biome; feature: [MES] marine water layer (ENVO:01000295) within the mesopelagic zone...; material: water (ENVO:00002006), including particulate matter (ENVO:01000060) such... | reverse complement strand
TCTGGCCTAGCTCAGGGTAAGAATTCCACACTCAGCGTCGAAGAGCCAAAAAACTCAAGTATAGCGGCGCGAGGCGCTACTGGGCTAACGCGCTTGGGTTCCGCAAGAGACTTCATCCCATGACATTTACCACCATGCTGATTTTGGCTTTTTCTATGTCGGCTGATGCCTTTGCTGCCTCCATTAGTAAAGGCGCGGATCTAAACAAACCCTCGTTTCGTCACGCCATCAGTATCGGGCTGATTTTTGGTACGATAGAGACCATCACACCGCTGCTGGGCTGGATAGCCGGGGTGGCATCGCAACGCTTGGTCGAAGCCTGGGACCACTGGGTTGCGTTTACCATCTTGCTGGTGATCGGCCTGCATATGGTGTATTCAGGCCTGAGCAAAGACGCAAAAGCTGCCCAAAAACAGCAAACGCTATGGTTATGGTGTTAACGGCTGTCGCCACAAGTATTGATGCGATGGCTGTAGGCGCGAGCCTTGCCTTTCTTGATGCCAACATTATTGCTACCAGCCTAGCTATTGGGCTAGCCACTACACTCATGGCCTCCATTGGTACCTTATTAGGTCACCAGTTGGGTAAATACATCAGCCACTGGGCAGAGCTGATCGGTGGGATGATGCTGATCGGTATTGGCTTGGGCGTGTTGGCCGAGCACACCGCTTTTTTGTGAGCATGACTCTAAAACTAGCGCAATTTTTGAGAAATCTTTGCCAACACTCCAACTGCTTTATGACCCAGTTGGAGTGTTGTAATACATAACGCTTTTAGGGCATTAGCTTAAGCTCACCGTAATCTCCCCCGGTGCGCAGTGTCACCGTTACCTCCGCGTCGTTGCGGTTGCGGAAAAACCAACCATGGTTGCCGGTGAACTGCGCTTCCAGCTCGCCATCATCTTCGGGCACCCCGCGCCCTTGCTCGTAGCTCACCGAATTGCCACCGCCGTCGCCGTGGGTATCAAAATTGATCGGCCCGCCTTCAGAGACCCAATCAAACGTCGCCACCGCGCCTTCGTCCATGGTCAGCTTGTACTCAACGCCCTCGCCCGGTGCCAGCGTGAAACGCTCTTCATCGCGCCAAGTTTCGGACGACGCCTGGTTATCAGGCTGGCTTTCGGCCTGGCTTTGCTCCGCCGCCTCGGCGTCCACCTCACGCTCGGTCGCGGGCTCGGCGCTTTCGCGCACAATCGTTATATCAGGCACGGCCGAAGGCTCCGGCGCTTGCGTGTCAGCCGCTGCGGTATTGGCGCGGTCTTCGGCGGCCTCATCGGCCAGTTGGGTTTTAATCTCGCCCATTTGGGTAAGGCCGAGCACGCGGCCCGCGCCGGTGGGGTCAATGGCGTACTCGGCTGGCAACACCACGGTGACCAACAAAACGCTGGCGATGATGGCGGCCAGCAGCGTAGAGCGCAGCAGTTTTGCCGTGGATGGCAGCTCCGCTCGGGTAGGAAGATCCGTGTTATACATAAAACACTCCGTCACTTAAGAAACAAACAGACCGGTAAGCTGATAGCCGACCAACATAAAACCCGCACACATCATCGCCACGTTGGCCGTGTAGGCATGGCGCAAAAACCCGCCGGTGCGCCGCCAAAAGCCCATCACGATAAGGATGGCACCCAACGCCAGCAGTTGGCCGATCTCCACGCCCAGGTTGAACGCCAGCAAGTTGGCCAACAAACCGTTTGAGGAAATCTCGTATTCGATGATTTTGGTCGACAGCCCAAAGCCATGAAACAAGCCAAATATCAGCGTCGCGGCTTTGGTATTGGGCTGAACGCCAAACCAGCGCTGAAAAGCACCGAGGTTATCCAGGGCTTTGTAGACGACAGAAAGGCCGATAATCGCATCAATCACATAGCTGTTGATGCCGATATCGAAGTACACCCCCAGCAGCATGGTCGTGGAGTGGCCAATGGCAAACAGGCTGACGTAGATGGCAATGTGCTGCATCCGGTAGAGAAAGAAAATCACCCCTAGCAGAAACAGAATATGGTCGTAGCCCGTGACCATGTGCTTGGCGCCCAGGTAGATAAACGACATCAAATGCACGCCGTAAATCTCCTGGATATAGCCTTTATCGCCTTCAGCGACGGCATGAGCCCAGGCATCGCCACTGGCGGTCAGTAACAACACCATAAGCGAAAGCAATAGCAGGTAGCTTCGGCGCAGCGTAAAGCCCACGCCAAGCCGCCCACCTTGTTGAGATGGCAACATAAAACCTCCAAACGTGTTAATGGGTCTAGGCTGCCAGCAGGCAGCCTTGGTGGTACCGCACTAAGCCGGACGTGGAGGTCGCTCAAGGCGAAAGACGCGGCGTAACGGCACACCATCCGGGTAGCCGACGCGCAGGGAGTCGATGAGGATCGGTTCGTGTAGCAGTTCCGTTGCCAGCCGATCCGCCGATTCATGAAAGTGGCTGCCACTTTCATGGTGGGGCGAGCTGAATTCACCAGCTCGCTCCTCAACATTGTAAGAGGGGGTGATATGGCCGCCTGAGTCGCTGTGTTCATGCACATGCGCAGCCACGGCGGAGCCTTGCGTGCCATGGGCCAGCGTTTCGCCAATGCCAGACGCGAGCAGTCCCTGCATCACTATCAGCAGTAATATCGCGTATCCCAGGCGTTGACGTAACGTGCCGTGCGCAAGCATCAAGAGTGGCTCATCAATGGTAGTAAAAGCTGGCTGAATAGCCTAACATCCCCTCCAGGGGGATGGGAACATAAAAAAAGGGGACACAGCATGACATCGCATACGCACCAGACACACCCAGAGATTATCAAGCGGCTTAACCGGGCACGCGGCCACCTGCAAAGCGTGACCAACATGATAGAAGACGAGCGGCCCTGCCTAGAGATCGCCCAGCAGCTCCACGCCGTGGAAAAAGCCATTCAGCAAGCCAAAAAAACCTTGGTCCAGGACCATATCGACCACTGCATGGAGGCGGCCATCGGCCCGTTGACGGCGTTACAGCGCGAATACGTCAAAGACTTTAAAGCGATTGCACGCTATCTCTAGTTTGGGTAGCTCCCTCATAGGGTCGCTTCGCCTGTTTTGCTTATGGAGGCCTCATGTTTCAAGTGCTTGGTCATCGGGTTTACCGACATCTCTTCATGGCCCAGGTTATCGCTCTTATCGGCACAGGGCTGACCACGGTGGCTCTCGCCCTGCTGGCGCACGAACTTGCCGCTGGCCAAGCTGGGGTTGTACTGGGAACGGCGCTGGCGATCAAAATGGTGGCCTATGTCATCATTGCGCCCTTGGTGGGTGCTTATGCGGCGCGGCTGCCGCGCCGCGCTCTGCTGATCAGCCTGGACCTGATACGCGGCACCGTAGTGTGCGCACTTCCCTTTGTTAGCCGCATAGAGCACATCTACCTGCTGATTTTTTTACTCAATGCCTGTTCTGCTGGCTTCACGCCGGTGTTCCAAGCCACCATTCCAGATATCTTGAAAAAAGAAGCCGACTACACCCAGGCGCTATCGCTGTCTCGTTTGGCATACGATTTAGAGAATCTGCTAAGCCCCGTAGTTGCCGCCGCGTTACTCACATTGCTCAGTTTTAATGTGCTGTTTGTGCTTAATGCACTGGCGTTTGTTGGCTCAGCGGCACTGGTGGCCTCGGTGGCATTGCCCGCCGCTTGTCTTAAGGCGGATGCTCCCACAGTCTGGAAGCGTATCACTTATGGCCTACGCGTTTACCTTCAAACGCCACGTTTGAGAGGGCTTTTAGCATTAAGTCTGGCGGTTTCTGCTGCTGGTGCCATGCAAATCGTTAACACTGTGGTATACGTGCGCTCGTCGCTTGGGCTGGGTGAACGCGACGTTGCCATTGCCTTCGCGGCGGCAGGCGCAGGCTCCATGTTGGTGGCACTGCTGCTACCCAAAATCCTGGGGCGTGTGACCATACGCGCCACAATGTTGGTAGGGGGCGGGTTACTCACGCTGGGGCTTTACTTAGGCTTACTGACCCCGGCCTACCTGGAGCTACTTGGCCTGTGGGCGATGCTCGGCGCTGGCGCGGCGCTGATCCTGACCCCCTCAGGGCATTTGCTGAAACAGTCATGCCTGGCCGAGGAGCGTCCGGCGTTATTTGCTGCTCAGTTCTCGTTATCGCATGCCTGCTGGCTTGTAACCTACCCGCTCGCGGGCTGGCTGGGCGCCACTATCGGTGTCGCCTATACCTTTGCTGTTTTGGGTAGCGTAGCGTTATTAGCATGCGTGGCCGCCGTGATTACTTGGCCATCTCATGACCCTGAAAGGACACAGCCTGCCGCGTCGTCTTTGCGGCCTTAAAACAGCGTTGCGCGCCTCTATCTCAGGTCGAGAACCCCTACCCCAGGTCGTGCGCGCCTTGGTGCGCCTGATCACTGATGCATAGCTGATGGTCGCCTAGCACCTCAATGATCCGGCAGCTTTGCACTTTACCCCCAGCGCACTGGCTGACCATGCGCTTGAGTTCGTCGCGCAGCGCAGACAGCCGCTGCAGCCGTGATTCCACTTCCTCTAAATGATGCTTGGCCAGCGTATCGACTTCATCGCACGGCATATCGGGCCGGTCGGACATCGCCAGCAGCTCGCGTACGGCCTCCACGGAAAAGCCAAAGTCGCGCGCATGGCGAATAAACGTCAGCCGCCTGACCGCTGCCGCGCCGTAGCGGCGCTGGCCGCCTTCCGTTCGCGCTGCCTCACGCAGCAGGCCGATACGTTCGTAATAGCGCACGGTTTCGGGTTTGCAGCTGGCTCTACGCGCCAGCTCGCCGATGCTGACGGTCGATTGCATCTCTGACATCTTCAGGTATCTCCCCCAATGACTTGAACCTATAGTGGCTACAGGGTTTACGCTTGTTAAAAGTAACCCATTGGCAGGAGATGCACCATGGATACCTCGACACACCAAGCGCCCCCAACGGCTCTTACCCTGCGGGTGGAGGGCATGGACTGTGGTGGCTGCGAGCGCAAGGTGGAATCCGCGCTAGGCCGCTTGCCGGGGGTTGGCGAGGTAACCGCAAGCTCAGTGACCGGCACCGTCAATCTCCAGCTTGGCCCCGGCAACACGGCTTCCCGCGACACCATCGCCAAGTCACTCAATGACTTGGGCTACCAGCTTGCCGATGAGACCCAGCCTGACGCCTCGCCCTCCGCGTGGTGGCAGACCACCAAAGGCCGGCTGGTGATGGTGTCAGGGGGGTTATTGGTCGCCGCCTTTGGCCTTCGGCTGGTATGGCCCGCACTGGGCAACTGGCCATTTGTCGCCGCAACCCTGTTTGGCCTGGTACCAATTTTGCAGGCTGCCTGGGGTGCGCTCAAGGTACGTAACCCTTTCACCATCGAAATGCTGATGAGCATCGCAGCACTTGGGGCCTTGGCGATTGACGCCGCCGCCGAAGCGGCGTTGGTGGTGTTCTTGTTTGCGGTGGGCGAATTGCTCGAAGGGGTTGCCGCGTCCAGGGCGCGGCGCAGCATTTCGGCGCTTGCCAAGCTGACCCCGTCTTCCGCCCGGCTGATGGAGGGCAACGAGCTGCACGAGGTATCCGCCGCTACGCTACAACCGGGGCAGCGCGTGCTGGTGCGGCCCGGCGACCGGGTGCCCTGCGATGGCCGTATCCTCGCAGGCGAGTCCGATATTGACGAGTCGCCGGTGAACGGCGAATCCGTGCCCCGCCTGCGCGCCCTCGGCGACGACGTGTTCGCTGGCACGGTCAACCTGGATGCCGCGCTGGAAGTCGAGGTAACGCGTAGCGCCGAGAACAATACCATCGCACGGGTTATTCGCTTGGTGGAAGAGGCCCAGGCGGCCAAAGCACCGGTGGCACGCTTTATCGATCAGTTTGCGCGCTACTACATGCCCGCGGTGATAGGGGTCGCCCTGTTGGTAGCCATCGTACCGCCGTTGACTTCCACCATGGCGTGGTCGGAGTCGGTTTACCGGGCGCTGGCCCTGCTGTTGGTCGCCTGCCCCTGCGCGCTGGTGATTTCGACCCCGGCCGCCATTGCCGCCGGGCTTTCTTCTGGCGCTCGCCAAGGGCTTTTGATCAAGGGCGGCGCAGTGCTTGAGCAGCTTGGCAAGCTGCGGATGGTGGCGCTGGACAAAACCGGCACCCTCACCGCCGGTAGCCCCCAGGTGACCGACGTAGAAGACTGGCGCCATGAAGGGCAACACCACGAGATCTTAAGGCTCGCCGCCGCCCTGGAACGCGACGCCAGCCACCCCATTGCCATGGCCATTATGGCGCACGCCAAGCAGCAGGGTGTGACGATTGCCGCGGCTAGCCAAAGCCGGGCGCTCGCCGGGCGCGGCGTTACCGGGGTGGTAGAAGGGCGCGCGTTAAGCCTGATCACCCCGCGTCATCTGGCCGAGCAGTTCCCCCTGGACGACGCGCTAGCGGCGCGCATCGCCACGCTTGAAGACGCTGGCAAAAGCCTGGCCATACTGACCGAGGACAACCGCCCGTTGGGGCTGATTGCCGTCCGTGACGAACCCCGCGAAGACGCGCTTGAGGGGCTTGCCGCCTTATCGCGCCTGAAAGTGGAAGCTGTGATGCTCAGCGGCGACAACGCCCGCACGGTGTCGGCGATTGGCGCGGGGCTGGGCATTGAGGCACACGGCGAGCTGATGCCCGAAGACAAGGCAAACTATGTACGCGATTGGCAGGCCCAAGGGCGCGGCCCCGTGGGCAAAGTGGGTGACGGCATCAACGACGCCCCGGCGCTAGCAGCGGCGGACGTCGGCATCGCCATGGGCAGCGGCACCGATGTCGCGCTGGAAACAGCAGACGCAGCGCTGCTCAAAAATCGCGTGACCGGCATTGCTGAGCTGATTGATCTTTCCAGGGCGACCATGCGCAACGTCAAAACCAACGTCGCGCTGGCGCTGGGCTTTAAAGCCATCTTTCTGGTCACCACGGCGCTGGGCATCACCGGTATGTGGATCGCCGTGATGGCCGACACTGGTGCCACCGTGCTGGTCACGCTAAACGCCATGCGCCTGCTTGGCTATCGCTTTTCACCGGGTGCTTCGTCACCGCGTGAACGGGTAAGCGGAGCCACATCATAACCACACGGACGATACGGTTGTTGGCGGGCCACCCATCAGCGTCGCGGCACCGGTGGCGTGGCCGCTCGGGAAACCGAAAACCTGGGCACCCTCGTAAAGCGCAAGCGGGCGCGGTATCGACATTGCGACCTTGAGCAGCGTGGCGATGCCGGAGGCAATGGCGATGCTCACCACAAACCCAAGGGCCAGATGCCACCGCCTAAGCAGCAGCCAAGAGGCTACCTCGACAGTAGATGCGATAATGATTTTGGCGTCACCAAAACCGGTGGGAAAGGGGGACGACTTGATAACTCGGTTCGGTACGAAGTTAGCTAAGCGCCAAACTGATCGACCAATCAACTGTAGCCAGCCCGCCCCGCTCGGCCACCTCTTGGGCCAGAGTCACCAGAGCAGGGGCGACGAAGGTCAGCTACATACCGACCAGGATAATAGGTCGTAGATCGTACGAGGGCTCGATAAGCGATAATGCCAGAGTGCTAGCTCAGCCCGCACCGCTTTTATGCAACCGCCTAATGAGCCGCAAACGCCGCCCCGAACCTATTCAGCATCAAGCGAATCAGCAACACGATAGCAAGTACAGCTGCGAAGATGATGCCGACAAGCACCAGCAGCCGCATACTCGCGTGCCCCACCAGGCCGAGCCCGAGGTTAGCCACTTCACCTGGAAGGATGTCAGCGAGAGCCCCGACGATTGCGGAAGTATAGCCGCCACCTGTTTCCAAGGTGGCGGCATTTTTTTGGTCGACTGTTGCTTATATTCCAAAATCAGCTATCTTTATAACAATTATTATTTTAAAAATTCGTATAGCGCTAGCGATCGAAAACACGTTTGGAGGAGATTACGCATGCAGACCTTTGCCCTTTCCCGCAGTAGTGGAGAAGGCACGCCCGACGTCGCCGGTTTTTTTGATCCACGGACGTTTAGCGTGCAGTACGTGGTCAGCGACCCCGCTACCAAGCAGTGTGCGATTATCGACCCAGTGCTGGATTTCGACGAGAAATCCGGCGCGACGGCAACGTTCAACGCTGACGCCCTGCTGGAATACGTCGCCAAGCAAGCCCTGACGGTTGAGTGGATTCTTGACACCCACCCTCATGCGGATCATTTCTCCGCCGCGCAGTACCTAAAAGAGCAAACCGGTGCACCAACGGCTATTGGCCAATACGTCACTCAAGTACAGGCGTTGTGGAAAGAGATTTACCACTGGCCAGAAATGCCCACCGACGGCCGTCAATGGGACACCCTGTTTACGGAAGGCGATACCTTCCATATTGGTGAGCTAAAAGTCGGCGTGCTGCATTCACCCGGCCATACGCTGGCCTCAATCACCTATCTCATCGGCGATACGGCGTTTGTTCACGACACTCTGTTCCAACCGGATTTCGGCACCGCGCGGGCGGATTTCCCGGGGGGCAGTGCCAAAGCGCTGTGGGACTCTATCCAGCAAATCCTCGCTCTACCCGACAATACACGGCTATTCACCGGCCACGACTATATGCCGAATGGCCGCGAGCCGAACTGGCAAAGCAGCGTTGCCGAGCAACGTGCCAACAACCCTCACCTGGCGGGCAAAAACGAGCAGGACTACATCGCGCTGCGCCACCAGCGAGATAGCGAACTGCCCATGCCCAAGCTGATTTTGCATGCACTGCAAGTCAACACGCGTGGCGGACGCCTGCCAGAACCCGAGGCCAATGGTAAACGCTATCTGAAAATTCCTCTGGACGCCTTAGAAGGCGCTGCCTGGGATTGAGTTCAGCTACCCCACACGAGATGAGGTGCAACCTTGCAAACTCAGCCGTTAGAACAAGGCGTTGAGATAACCTCAGCGCTAACACTCGATGAATTGGACGAGGTAAAAGCGCGCGGTTTTAACGCGGTGATATGTAACCGCGTGGCGGGAGAAAGTTATGACTTCCCCGACGAGGCGAGCTACCGCCATAAGGCCAAGCAGCTTGGCCTTGCCTGGGTACATATCCCCGTCAAGCCGGGCGAATACAGTCAGGAAGATATTCAGGCATTCGCCGACTCGTTAGCACAGCTTCCCCGTCCTATTCTGGCTTTCTGCCGCACAGGCAAGCGTGCCACTCACTTATGGGCCTATGCTCGACGGCAATCGGACCAGTGTGAGTTGGCAACCTTGTTGACAGCTGCAAAGGAGGCTGGCTTTGATCTTGAGGATCATCGCCAGGCCCTGGAGGGACAGACCCCATAAACGGTTGCTAAGCAGGACCGAAGGAAATGATTAGCAACGTGGATGATTTACCCAAAAAGCCAATGAATCACAATAAAAAACATGCTGGAGCCCTTATGAACTCTCAACAAACGGCAACCTACGACGTAGTCATTATTGGTGGTGGTGCGGGCGGCATTTCGGTCGCTGCTAGCTTGCTCAACCGCCAGCCAGATTTAACCATCGCCATTATCGAGCCCGCGGAAAGCCACTTTTATCAACCAGGCTGGACCATGGTGGGTGGCGGCATTTTTACTCAGGAATCGACTCGCAAGCCGATGGCAGACGTGATGCCTGAAAAAGCCACTTGGCATCAAACCACCGCTGAAAGTATCAATCCTGATGCCGAGAGTGTCGTGCTGGCAACCGGCCACACCCTGGGCTATCGACGCCTGATTGTCGCACCAGGGCTTGTGGTTGATTGGAGTGCTATCAGCGGGCTTGAAGAGACGCTTGGTCACAACGGTGTAACGTCAAACTACCGCTATGATCTTGCACCTTATACGTGGTCATTGGTGAAGTCGCTTAAGCAGGGTAAGGCGCTGTTCACCCAACCGCCGATGCCTATCAAGTGTGCCGGCGCCCCTCAGAAAGCCATGTATCTGGCCTGCGACCACTGGCGTAAACAAGGTAACCTTGGGCAGATTGAACCCACGTTCTGCAACGCCGGTGAGGTACTTTTCGGTGTGAAGGATTACGTTCCTGCCCTTCAGAAGTATATCGAGCATTACGGCATTGAAACGGCTTATAAACACCGCTTAACCGCGGTAGACGGTGCTGCAAAAGTAGCGCAATTTGAAGTCGCAGGTGAAAACGGCTCGCAAACAGTTGAGCGGCCGTTCGATATGCTCCACGTAGTACCTCCTCAAAAAGCCCCGGTTTTAATTGCTGAATCTGGCCTCGCTAATGCGGGCGGTTGGCTCGACCTGAATGCGAGTACGCTGCAACACGAACGTTACCCCAATATTTTTGGGCTGGGTGATGCTAGCGGCACTACCAATGCCAAAACGGCAGCCGCGGTGCGCAAGCAAGCCCCAGTCGTTGCTCAAAATGTGTTGGCCTCACTCCACGATAAACCGCTTAGCGCGGCGTATTACGGCTATGGCTCATGCCCACTCACTGTGGAAAGAGGCAAAATTGTGCTGGCGGAGTTTGGCTATAACGGTCAATTACAGCCAACGTTTCCTAAATGGGTCAACGACGGCACTCGCCCCACTCACGCTGCCTGGCAGCTAAAAGCCAAGGCGCTGCCATGGATTTATTGGCGGTTAATGTTACGAGGCAAAGAGTGGCTTAGCTAATTATGATGCTAGAACGTTGGGTGCCACTCATTGGCTGGCTGCGGTCCTACAACCGAACATTGCTCTCACAGGATGCTCTGGCGTCAGTGATCGTAACGCTGATGCTGGTGCCTCAGGCGTTAGCCTATGCCTTATTGTCTGGGTTGCCGCCAGAAATGGGGCTTTACGCCAGCATGTTGCCGCTAGTGCTTTACGCCATTTTTGGCACCAGCGCGACGTTAGCCGTTGGGCCGGTGGCTGTTGCGGCACTGATGACGGCCTCAGCATTAAGTAGTTTTGCTACCCAAGGAAGCCCCGAGTACGTGGGGGCTGCATTAGTGCTAGCCGCGCTCTCGGGGCTTATCCTCATCGCCATGGGCGTTTTACGGCTAGGCTTTTTGGCCAACTTTTTAAGTCATCCTGTGATCTCGGGTTTTGTAACTGCCTCGGGCATTTTGATTGCTGTGAGCCAGTTCAAACATATTTTAGGTGTTGAGGCTTCCGGACATAACGTTATTGATGTGTTGGGGGCACTTTTTAACCAGTGGCAGCAAGTGAACACCATTACATTGTTTATTGGCTTAGGCGTGTGGGGGTATTTGTTGGTGTGCCGAAAGTGGCTGAAACAGTGGCTTAGCAATGCCGGTGTTTCCGCTGGAATTGCAGCACACCTGGTCAAAGCAGCGCCAATTTCAGCGGTCATTGTCACCACACTATTGGCTTGGCTTTTTAACCTGGAGCAGCAAGGCGTGAATTTAGTCGGCTTTGTGCCCAGCGGTATGCCCGCGATTGCGTTTCCAAGCCTGGATCAATCATTGTGGCTGGGTTTGCTCCCCGCCGCGCTCTTGATCAGCTTGGTAGGGTTTGTGGAGTCGATTTCCGTAGCCCAAACGCTCGCCGCTAAGCGTCGCCAACGTATTGACCCCAATCAAGAGCTGATTGCCTTGGGGATGGCCAACGTGGGCGCGGGAGTAAGCGGGGGCTCACCTGTCTCGGGTGGGTTTTCTCGTTCGGTGGTTAATTTTGAAGCAGGCGCTGCGACACCGCTAGCGGGCGCATTTACCGCGTTGGGAATCGTTCTCTCAACACTGCTGTTGACCGACCTGCTGGCATTTTTGCCTACCGCAACTCTGGCCGCCACTATCATTGTCGCGGTCGGTACATTAATTGATCTTCCTGCAGTGAAACGCACTTGGCTGTACTCCCGCAGCGATGGCATTGCGATGGTAGCCACGCTTCTACTTACCCTGCTGCACAGCATTGAAATCGGCATTATAAGTGGCGTATTGCTGTCATTGGGCCTGCATCTTTATCGCACCAGTCAGCCCCACAGCGCGGTAGTAGGGCGAGTGCCTGGCACCGAGCACTTTCGTAATGTGAAGCGGCATAACGTAGAAGTCGACGAGCGGCTCGCCATTCTGCGAATAGATGAAAGCCTTTATTTCGCCAATGCACGTTACTTGGAAGACACTGTTATGGAACTAGCTGCACGTTCATTGTCGCTGCAACATATTGTACTGACCTGCCAAGCAGTGAACGTGATTGATGCTTCAGCGCTGGAAAGCCTGGAAGCCATCAACGGACGATTAAAAGACGCGGGCGCGACACTCCATTTAGCTGAAGTAAAGGGGCCGGTGATGGATCATCTAAAACACACGTCGTTTTATCACGAGTTGACCGGGCAAGTGTTTTTCACCACCTATGATGCTTGGCGCGTTTTGCACAATCAAAGCGACGTACTCTCTTCACCGGCTTTAGTCTCTAGCGGTGCTAGGCTGGGCACTAGCCAGCAGTAACCAAGACAGTCTTTTCATTGACGACCATGTCGATATGAAGAGGGAGATTAAGTTATATCCACACGCTTATCGATATTGACACTGTCAAATGAACTAGCGTATGACCAATCACTTAACATTAGAGGAAGTATGTCGTGGATTTTACAGCAAGCTTTCAGGGACTGATCGGCGGTGTCCTGATTGGTCTCTCAGCGACTTGGTTAATGGCCTCTCTGGGCCGTATCGCTGGCATCAGCGGCATTATCGGCACCCTCATTACCGAACGGCCGAAGGGAGATAGTGCCTGGCGCTTGGCCTTCGTTCTAGGGCTGGTAAGCGGCCCCGTACTAGCACTTTTCATTGGCGGGCTCGGCAACGTAGCCGGTGCCCCCGGCGAGGTCATCGGTCAGCCAACTGGGGGCGTGCCGCTGATGTTAGTAGCCGGTTTGTTAGTGGGGTTTGGAACAGGCCTAGGAAGCGGCTGCACTAGCGGGCACGGTGTTTGCGGTCTCGCAAGGTTATCGGTGCGCTCCCTAGTCGCCACCGTTACCTTTTTAATCGCTGCGATTATTACCGTCTTTGTGGTTCGTCATGTCATGGGAGGCAACGTATGAAAACGTTGGTGGGTTACATCGCAGGCTTGATCTTTGGTCTTGGCCTGACCATCTCAGGTATGACGGATCCGGCACGGGTAATCGGCTTCCTGGATATCGCCGGCACTTGGGACCCGACTCTGATGTTCGTACTAGGTGGCGCGGTGGTGACTAATTTCATTGGCTATCGACTGGTACTACGTCGTTCGCATCCCTTCTTTGGTGAGCGTTTTCAGTTGCCCACTCGACAAGACCTGGATATTCGCCTGATCGGCGGCGCCTCAATGTTTGGCATTGGATGGGGGCTTTCTGGCTATTGCCCAGGCCCCGCTTTTGCTTCCATCATCGGGATTTCTGCACCGCTGTTCGCCATGCTTGTGACCATGGTGATGGGTTGGTTCTTGGCACGCGCGATCCCCACCAAAACTGCATAGCGTTTGGGTTAGCATAACCAACCTCTGTAGCTTGAAATCGCCAGCCAAGCCACTAAGCAGAAAAAGCTTCATGTTCAGTTAATCCCCATCAGCCACGCTAACCAGCATCGAATCAGGAGTGCTGGAAATGCGAGCGATGAACAGGCCGCTACAACAGGTCATACGCTTAAGGCTTGTGCAGTGGATGCTGATGCTGGGGTTACTATGTATTGCCACAATAGCTACCGCGCAATCTTTCTTTGGAGAGCAGGAAAACGTCCTTCCTCCTGAGCAGGCCTTCAAGCCAACACTGAGTCGTGATGGCGAATCACTGCAGATCGATTGGCAAATCGAGCCCGACTACTATCTGTATCGTCACCGTTTTTCTGCCGAGACCGACGGGCGCGAGCTATCGTTGGATATTCCAGACGGGGAAACCATTGAGGACGAGTATTTTGGTCGCTCTGAGGTCTATCGTCATTCGTTGAGTATGACCACTCAGCCTGGCAACGCTGAAACGATCACGCTTCGCTGGCAGGGCTGCGCCGATGCGGGCCTTTGCTACCCGCCCCAGGAACAGACCTTTGACTTAGCATCTGCTGGCCAGGACATATCCAAAACGGATGAACCACCGGATGTTGCGAACGAATCCCTATCTGAGTCAAGCCCTACGCCCGAGCCAGACAATACGATGGCGGAAGATCAGCAATTAGCAGCGCAACTGGCTGGGGGTAATGGACTTTGGACGCTGGCGGCATTCTTCGGCATGGGACTGCTACTGACGTTCACGCCTTGTGTGTTGCCGATGATACCGATCCTATCGAGCCTCATCGTGGGGCGACGAGAGGTGGGCGAGAGCCACCGCGCGGCAGGCTTAGTGATGTCTACTGCGTTCGTCCTGCCCATGGCGGCCACCTACGCGCTTCTCGGCGTGGCCGCTGCCCTGGCAGGCGCGAATCTACAGATGCTGTTTCAGAACGTCTGGTTTATCGGCCTGTTCTCGCTACTGTTTATCGTACTTGCCCTCGCCATGTTCGGCTTGTTCGAATTAGAGCTGCCGAAAGCGTTTCGCCAGCGACTTGATGCAGGCATGTCGCGTCAACGCGGTGGACGCTTGAAGGGAGTTGCCATCATGGGCGTCCTCTCTGCTCTGCTAGTGGGTCCATGCATGACCGCGCCTCTAGCCGGAGCGCTGCTGTTCATCGCAGATAGTGGCAACCCTTGGTTGGGCGGCGCAGCTCTGCTATCGCTTGGTCTCGGAATGGGCTTACCACTGATCCTGATCGGTACGGTAGGTAGCCAGCTTCTCCCTAAGCCGGGTGCCTGGATGATTCGCATCAGAGCGCTTTTCGGCTTTGTATTACTGGGGATGGCGATCTGGTTTGTGGATCGCGTAGCACCTGATGCCATCATTCTCGCGCTATGGGGCGCATTAGGGCTTGGTTTTGCCGTTTCGCTACAGGCCATGTCACGAGATGACAACGCCTCAAATGTGGTCTCTCAAACAGCAACCGCAATCGCAGTCATCATCGGTTTATGGAGTACATTAGTGTTCATCGGCGCTGCCGGTGGCGCCTCTGATCCCTGGCGCCCGCTAGCGGTTTATACGTCCACCAACGATGGCTCAGCCACAGCATCGTCGTCAGCAAACGCCGAACAACCGCTTACCTTCGATGAGGTCGACGATTTGGCCACGCTTGACGCCCGTATTGCTCAGACTGGGGTTAGCGGCCAGATGACGCTCGTCGAATTTACAGCCGACTGGTGTATCTCCTGCGAGGTGATCGAACAAGAAGTTTTCGCTGACCCCACCGTTCAAGCCGAACTGCAGGATGTACAACGGTTAAGTATCGATGTGACCGACTATGACGCGTCTGACAAGGAGATCATGGAGCACTTCGGCATCGTTGGGCCGCCGACGCTCATGTGGTTCGGACCTGACGGGAAGGAGCGACGAAGTGCACGCATTATCGGCGAGCTAGACGCTGACGCGTTTCTTGAACGCTTTGAACAAGCAAAAGAAACCAACCGCAATACTACCGAAGGTAATTCATGAGCCCTCTCGATCAAAGTCTCGCCATCGGCCCAGTAGGGCTGAACGTTGGGCTGCTTGTACTTGTGCTTTCGATAGTTGTCGCGCTGATCGTCGGAGGCTATTTGGGCCGCCATCGAAAGGTCAACGTCGACAATAGTATCTTCAATGCCGTGCTCTTGGGCCTGATCGGCGCAAGGTTCATTTTTGTCGTCCAATACGTAGAGAGTTACAGCACGTTCTGGTCGTGGTTCGACATCCGGGATCGCGGCTTTGAGCCACTAGCTGGCTTTGCCGTGGCCATGATGTATCTTGCCTGGAGGCTATGGTGCCAACCTCGCGAGCGAAGACCGCTCGGCATTGCCGTTATTTCAGGAACTCTGGTTTGGTCGCTAACGGCGGGTGTACTGGCACTCATGCCCCCTCAAGGCGCTAGTATTCCTGCAACACCGTTAGCCACACTTGAGCATAAGGAAGTGACGCTTCCCGAGACGCTAAACAAAGCCGGTCGCCCTATGGTGGTCAATCTTTGGGCCAGCTGGTGCCCGCCGTGTCGACGCGAAATGCCCGTATTTGAGCAGGCTCAACAAGCGCGAGACGACGTGACGTTCGTGTTCGTTAATCAAGGCGAGAACCTCAGCACCGTTAACACATTTTTACGACAAGAGTCGCTCACGCTCGATAATGTCTATCTTGATCGAAGCAATGCGCTCGGTAATGACGTGGGCGCTATGGCAATGCCCACCACACTTTATTACAACGCAGATGGCACGCTTGTCGACACCCACTTTGGTGAGCTTTCTCGTGCCACGCTTGATCGCAGTCTTGAGCGTTTCAGCCCCTAACCCACCCACTACGGAGATAGCACACATGTCCGCTTTCGACACCTCTATGTCGCCGCTACACCTCACATTAACACTTGGGGCAAGTATTTTTCTGGCAATAAGCCTGAATGCGACTGCCGATGAGTGGCCTGCCCCTATTCAAGAGCTCGAACAGCAAGGCCTCAGGATTCATGGTGAATTCGATGCGCCTGACGGACTTACTGGGTATGCCGCTAGCACTCGTGGTCAGACCGTCGCGGCCTACCTTACCTCAGGAGGTGAGCATGCTTTAATAGGAACGCTGATTGATGCCGAGGGTCAGGACGTTTCAGCCGAGCGATTAGAGCAACTCGTCAACGGCCCAAGAAACGCCGAGCTCTGGCAAGACATGGCGGGTCAACACTGGACGCGTGATGGTGACGAGGAGGCGCCCCGCATTATATACACCTTCAGTGACCCCAACTGTCCTTACTGCCGCCAGTTCTGGGAAGACGCCCAACCCTGGGTTGAAAGCGGCGAGGTTCAGGTTCGTCATCTGATGGTGGGGATTCTCAAAGCAGACAGCCCTGAAAAGGCCGCCGCGATACTCAATGCGGATAATCCTGGCAGAGCGCTGGCTGAGCATTACCGCAGCGGTGCGATGCCAGATACTGAGGGCGGTGAGCAAAGCGAAGAGTGGGTCAGCGAAAACACCCAGCTAATGCGCGATAGCCAACTCCACGCAACACCCGCGACTTTTTATCAGGATGACAACGGTGACGTACACAGTGTGATGGGGGCACCCTCGCCAGATAAACTGCGTGCCATGATGGGAAGCAATAAGCCCTGAATCGCAACAGGGTTAACCCGACGGCAATTGAAGCGTCACCCGTAGCCCGACACCGTTGCCAGACGCGAACGTCACCCGGCCATCTGCCCGGGTGACAATCGCCTCGACGATCGAAAGACCCAATCCACTGCCTTGAGGATGATCTCCCCGATGAAAGCGCTCCGTCAGGCGGGCGAGTTGTTCAGCATCAATGGTTTTCCCTTGACTGACGATATCGATGACGGCCATTCCCTCTGATTCCTTTGCGGAAATCTCTATCGGCGCACCGAGAGCTCCGTGGCGCATCGCATTCTCAAGCAAGTTGCGTAGAACAGTCACCAAAAGCGTCTCCGATAGGGCGACACATACCCGGTTCACGCTTTGGTCATACTGGCAATGGTCATGACTACCGGTTTCTGCCATCGCTGTCGCCAGCGCTTCACCAACAGGCGTAAGATCGGATTGACTACCCCGTGTGATCTCATCGCTTTCCATGCGCGCCAACAACAATAGCTGACCTAGCGTTTTGGTTAGCCGATCTACCCCAGCCTCAGCCTGCTGCATCGCTTCATACTGCCGATGACCCTCGACACGTCGAGCAATTTGTAGATGCGTGCGAATTGCGGTCAGTGGTGTTCGCAGCTCGTGGGCGGCATCGTCGGTAAAGCGCTGCTCCAACTCAAGCATACGTCGCGTTCGTGACAGTAACGTATTGAAGCTATCGATCAGTGGGCGAACTTCACCTGGCAACCCACGGACAGGCAATGCCGAAAGGTCGTCATGATTTCGTGACAGGAGTCTCCGTTGTAACCTGGAAAGCGGCGCAAGCCCGCGTGTCACTCCCCACCATAGCGCAATAAGACTGCCCACTAGTGCCAGTAGAAACGGGTATAGTGCGGCACGGCGAACCTGCTGAAGTAGTGCTTCCCTCTCATTCAGACGATCGGCCACTGTAATACGTTTGTCGTTATCGACGAGCGTGTAGACACGCCAGCGTTGCCCGTTGTGTTCGCGATAACGATACCCTTCGGCCTCCACGGCTAGCACGTCGTTCATCTCAGGGTGCGTACCCGCCACCACTTGACCCCGAAGCGATGATACCCGACAAGCGATGCCGTCCAGCGAGGGAATCGTTGAGGTTTTATCCTCTTCACCGTTCCAGGACGTTGCAGGCACGCGATCCAACAAACCCGAGACCATCCGCGCCGATTGCGCCAGACGCTGGTCAAGTGAATGCTCAAGCTGGGTCGACAGGTCGCGCATTGACCATGCTGCCGTAATACCCCACAGCAGCATAAGCGTAATCCCAAGCGTGGCCACAAGGCGTAAGCGCAGATTCATGGGGTCGCTGCGCTGTTGTATTTACCCAATCGATAACCCACACCTCGCACGGTTTCGATCACGTTGCGCCCCAGTTTGCGACGCAGTTGGTAGATGTGCACATTAAGTGCATTGCTTTCGATCTCATCATCAATACCGTAAAGACAGTCCTTCAATTGATCAGCGCTCAGAATTCGCCCGCGAGCGCGAATCAGGGCTTCGAGCAGCATCAGCTCACGTCGCAACAGTACAACCGGTTCTCCATCAAGCGTAACGCTTCGCGTGATGGGATCTAATGCGAGGCTACCGTGACGAATAGCGTGATCCACTTGCCCCGCCGTCCGCCGCAGAAGGGAATGAAGCCTGGCCGTTAACTCGTCAAGATCAAACGGCTTGACCAAATAATCGTCGGCACCGCCCTGAAGGCCCTCGACGCGGCTCGCCACGGCATCTCGCGCCGTTAGCATCAAAACAGGTGTCGCAACGTGCTCACGACGCCATTGCTGCAACAACGTTAACCCATCACCATCAGGCAAACGGCGGTCGAGAATGACAGCATCATAGTTAATCGTGGCCAATGCACCCTTCGCAGCACCGAGTGTAGTAACGGTATCAACCACAAAATCGCTCAGTGCCAATCCTGCTTCGACGCCAGCTGCTACCGGCGCGTCATCCTCAACCAGTAATACCCGCATGCGTCCTCCTCAAGGGCATCAAAAGGGCTTTATAAGCAGTATGCCATGCTGAGATGAAGGCAATATGAGACAGGCTCAGTCTTTCAGCAGCAAGAACGAAGCCGTTCAAGCTATGGCCTAAGCGGCATAATTCATTGCTCAGAGCCACCATTATCCACGCTTCATGTGCAGTTAATGTTCATCGTGCCAAATGAGTTTTTGGTCGTATATTGAGTAGCGCTTCGTATGAACTCTTGCTTTGTTAATCCGCCATGCCGCCAGTCTCTGCTTCGCTATGCACTCATCATTGCACTGTGGCTTATTTCATATTCGGTATTTGGCGAGGCATCACTGCCACAAGGACATTACCTGTTGCCTGAAACCGGCAACATCGTGGGCGAGCCTTATACCGCCACCGTAGAGGACGAAGAGGACACCCTGCTTGATATTGCTCATGCACACGGTGTCGGCTACGAGGAAATTCGGCGAGCTAATCCTGACACCAGTCTTTGGGTTCCCGGTAAAGGAACGCCGGTTCAGATTCCGGCGCAGCACATACTGCCGGATGTAGAGCGTACAGGGGTGGTCATCAATATCGCGGAACTGCGACTTTACTACTACCCCGAGGTGAAAGATGGAGAGGCACCTCGCGTTGAGACCTACCCCATTGGCATCGGCCGCGATGGCTTCGATACACCATTGGGGATTACCAAAACCACCATGCGCCTTGAAGATCCCGCCTGGTATCCTCCCGAATCCGTTCGTCAGGAAGCGGCTGAACGCGGCGACCCACCGCCCGACGTCGTTCCCCCAGGACCCGATAATCCGCTCGGTCAGCACGCTATTCTATTGGATATTCCTGGCTATTTAATCCACGGCACTAACCAACCAGATGGCATTGGTATGCGCGCCAGTCGAGGTTGTATACGTATGCACCCCGACGATATTAAAGCCGTATTTGATCAAATACCCACCGGTACTCAGGTCAATATAATCGATGAGCCGATTAAGCTTGGCTGGGACGCCGATCAATTGCCTTACGTGCAGGCATTTACTTCGCCCGATGACAAGGATGCGGGAATTAAGTCACTGCTTGATATTATAAGTAATACAGAGAAACTAACGGATAAAGAGCGCTCAAGCATTAATTATGAGCTGATGCAGAACACGCTTAAACGGGGCAACGCCCGTATAGAGCCTCTAATCTAATCAACATATTAGGGAACAGAGAACCGCCGTTCAATGCTGATGGAGCTAACACTGCAGAGCGAAGCACTTCTCAAAACCGTAGACCCTGCCATCGTAGAGGTGCAAGCAAATAATGCTATGTGAATCACCCCGGGTTTCGTAGGCATCTCCGGGGCTTATACTGGACTGCCCTGTGTTCTCCGGACACTTCTAGCCCATTATTCAAGCATTGAAGCCGAGTTGGCCACTGAAAACGCCCGACTTAAACGCCAGCTCCCGGAGCAGACAGAGGAGCTAGCCATCTTAAAAAAGCGGCCAACTACTCCGCGAAGACTAAAAATAGCGCGTTACCGCTTCATGCATAAGCAAAGTCACCGGTTTGCGGTCCTGCGGATGGCGATTGTGCTCGGCGTGTCGCGAAGAGGGTTTTACCGCTGGGCAGCAGATGCACCACAACCCCAGCCTTACCGCTCAGTCTCGGCAACGACTGAACTAAAACTCAGCGAGCAGCGCTATAGTGTTCGTCGCGTTCAGGCCGAACTGGCATCTCAGGGCGAGCGTTATGACGTTAAAACGATTGGAGCTATTATGCAGCGCCAGTCTCTGGTGCCGAAGGCGGCACGCAAATTCAAAGTCACCGTCGACAGCAATCACGGCTTGCCTGTATCGCTCAATCTGCTGGAGCAGAACCGAGAGAGGTAGTCTTTACTCCTGGTCGGAGTGCGGCAAGGCCTGTGCGGCCCATGACTTTGCCGACAAGACCTGGCGGCATCTAATTTTCTTCCAGCACTTCCATACTTAACGGTTGCTGAGGAGATCCATTATGGGTCGTCAATCCTTCCGTTCTCCTCGTGGACGGGACAAGTCGTCCACCCTGATGCCACAGCAATAGACATTGGTTCACGTTCCCATGTTGTGGCGATCCCAGCTGACCGGAACCGACAACCAGTTCGACGTTTTGATACATTCACAAGCGATTTGCGTTGGTTAGCCGAGTGGATATCGGAAGCGGGAATAATGACCATCCCGATGGAATCTACCGGCGTGTACTGTATTCTTGTTTACGAGTTCTTGGAAGAACGCGGGTCTGAAGTGTTGTCAACGCCAATGAAGGGAAGAAAGTCCTAGGGCGCAAGACAGATATCAACGATACTCAGTGACTACAAAGCTTGCATACCTATGGCCTACTTCGCGGCAGTTTTCGTCCGACTCAAGAGCTTGCGAGCGTTACTATGCCAAAGGAAACGTTAGCGTGAGCGATAACAGAAACTGAAAAGCTCCGAGCCGCCAATTCCAAGCCGCGAGGTAGATTATGAATGAATTTATGCTGGCATCCATGCTGATGAGCTTAGCCATCGTGTCCCTGTGCATGATTTGGAGCCAACATCGTGAGCATCACGGCAAGTCGTCACTTTCTGATCTCGCCCTCTCTTGGCTCTTGAATCGTCTCTCGTGATAATTGGCGAGTACATCGTTAGTAGCCGCCATTGCTCGTTATGATTTTAGGCAGCAGAATTTCGTAGCATGGTGGCGACTATGGAATCGCATACTTCCCTGCCACGAATCTCTATCCACAACGTTTCTATAAATAGCCACACATCAAAACGTTACTGCGGATTCAGCTCATTACTGGATGGGGTTGCCAGCTCGTCAGCATGTGCCCGGTGTGGCGTGAGCCCTCGCAATAGGTCGGACTCAGAAAAAGGAAGCCTCAGCTTGCGCTGTTTCATATCGGTCAATTTCATCCTTGTCTACCTCCTATCCCTTCCAAATTTTGATCGTGGTTTTTCCAGCATACGCTTACGTCAGCGCGCCATACAGCGAAATCCCGCTTGCCTATGGGGGCATTTCACTAGACATGACGGCTACTTTCGTGGGCTAAATGTTTCAACATCAAACACCTCGGGACGATCTAGAAGAAAATCGGCGTCAGCCTTGGAAAGCTCAGGAAATGACGCCTACGACGGACAGACGGGACGCAACATAATGGTGTCCCTAATCTGCGAAATTTCGAGTTCGCGAATACCGTCATAGGCCATTTCACTAGGTAAGCAGGTCGCCTGTTGCTTGCCGTGTTTAAAAATAGGCACTGTCGTCATAAAGGCCTTCTTCGCATGCTCGATAGCTTAGTGTCGCAGGCAATATTGCCACACGCCATGGATGACTTTCGCAAACGTGTTTTAGGCGTTTAACCGTAAATTGGCCCCCGCTTATTTATTAACATGTCGATCCCCCCGTTCACCCAGCACGCAGTAGAACCACGCCGAGGCGCAGCACAGACCATCACCTTGGATAACGGGTCGGAATTCGCCGAACATCGACAGGTTGCCAAGGCCGTCTCGGCCAAGATCTATTTTTGTGAGCCGTACCGCTCATGCCAGCGTGGCACCAATGAAAATACTAATGGCCTGATTCGCCAATATTTCCCGAAAGGGACTGATTTCAGAAGTGTGTCTGACACAGAGCTACGAAGGGTAGTCAATAAGCTAAACGATAGACCAAAAAACGGCTGGGATACCGAACCCCAGCCCAGGTGTTCTTAGGTGAATACTTGGGAGCACTAGAAACCGCGGGTGCTGCACTTATTAGTTGATTTCAGGACTATTGATTTGGATAAGGATCTTCTGGCGCATCGCCTTGTCCTGACAATATCTTCCAACATTTTTTAGGATGGGGCTTACTTGAATAATCGGGGCATGGTGGTAGTGAAGTTTTCGATTGATTAGAATATTCGCGCCCGCAGTCTGCACATTGATATGTTCCTGCAGACACATCACTGCCATAAGGCACACAATCTTTCTTTTCTTCGTTTAGCAAATTTGAATTTTTCATGGGCTTTCTCAATTTATTTTTAAGAGCTAAAATGTCCACAAAAAGCAGAGCAAGGGGCAAGCGTCCGGCGTTAATTGCTTTGTATAGCGAGTGCTAGCTTGTATGACATGCATTAGCGCAATAGTAGCAACCGTTGATTCTATTGTTCGGCCAGCGCCGCTTGGCCTCAGCAACAGCCTCATGACATGAACCGTGATAACCCAGATCTATTTGATTCTCAGGATTCGGCATATATGAGCAACCCGTGGTCGCATTATGAACCTCATGATCCCCATTGGCCTGCTGATTCTGGTTAATAATGAATTTTGGCATTTTCATCTCCTGGTTGCTGACGATACCACCGTCATAACAGCTTATTGGTGTGCATGTGTTTTTCCTGGAACCACCATCCTGACCTTACACCTGTAAGATATGGAAATAAAACTCGCCTGCGCGATGAGCCTTACCAGATAGATGCGCAAGTGCAAGACCATTATCACCAGCATTTGCAAGGATTCTAATAAGCAATTGATTCTCAACAAATTAAAGAGCCCTATTTGACAATGCAAGCATTTCTATTAAAAACCCTGCCAGGAAATTGCATCGAGAGCTAAATCAGCAAATGACCGCTCAGGGGTGCTATCGGCCTAACCGTGGCTCGGCGTTCTATTCACTGGATTTAGAAGGGAGCAGCATGCGCATTGATAGCCACTCCCACGGTATGCCGACATTGGCTTATGAGCGCTCTTCTACGATCCAGTTAACCACTTCCTCGTTGCCATATTTCGCTTTCCATTCTTGAATAACTTTGTGGTTTCCCCCTCGTGTTTCGACCACCTCGCCCGTATGGGGATTTTTGTAGACCTTTAACGCACGCTTTTTACGACCACTTGTACCGCTGCTGGCTCCTTTGGCTGGCGCATTACGGTATGAGGGTTCAAGAATCTCACACACATCACGTGCTTTTTTCCCGTGCTCAGCCATCAAAGCTTGTAATTTTTCTTTGAATTCAAGTTCTTTCTTGAGCTCGCTATTGCTCTCCAGAGCTTGCAGTTCCTCCTGCAACTGTTTAAGCATCTGTTCTTTTTTGATGTAATCGTTTAGCACTGAGGCCATTTAATTCACTCCACTTTTAAATTTAATTACTAATTATCAAGGGTGATCTTTATGATATCAACCCAATTTCTTTCAATCGCCTATTTTTAGATGCTTAGCTAACCAGTTAAGCTGAAAAATTGCTTTACGACATTATGTGCGCTTTATTGATTTACATGTCGGCCACGCCCCTTACCTAGCACACAACACCAGCGTTCCTCATATCGAGCACTGCCTCACTGCGTTCCTCCTAGGGCTTTTAGCTTGTAGAAGTGATGCAAATTGCCAGAGTCTGTCTCTACGAGCCGAATGAATAGGCCTCGGTCAGTTGAAAGAGTACTGATCACTTGCTTGATAACGCGACCAAGCAAACCGTCCCTGACAGTTCTGATGAAAGCGACAGGATCGGTTTACACATCCTGCGGTAGGCAGATCTCAGCCACAATTCCGTTACTACCAGTGCCGTCCTTCTCAGCGATTTCCATCGTGGCTTCCTGAAATGCACCACCCTTGCACAGCGCCAACGGCATGTAACATATGATATTGGTTAGCTGGTGTTGGGCGGCTTATGTACTATAACCCAGTGCTAATAACCTTCAGTCTATACATGATTTAGGGTGCTAGCATCGTTGAAACTCGTGCCGAATGTTAACCGGAGGTAACAATGAGAACACCGGACGAATTAGGCCAACAGATTTTCGCGTTTCGAGCCTTCGACCTACGTGACCGGTTTCCTCAGCCACTGGAAACGTTCCGTGAAGCACTTGAGTGTTTACAAAGCGATGACGCTTATATGGCGGCTATGAGTGGGGAGATAGTGGCATATCTTAGGGGAGGGGTCGCACTCAATATACCTGTTGACTTTTTTCTGCACCGTTCCGGAAATAGCGTTATCCTCGTAGCTCCAGAAGAAAATAATGCCGTCTGTGATGCAGTCGATGCATGGCTTCAAGAGGCGCTGATCGTAACCGACAACCATACACCTCACCCAAAAGCATCTACGAATCGGCCTTACCGACTAGAGCTACTGCTTGATCAGTGCGATATAAATGTTGAGGAATCAGATGACATATCCACTTGGCGTAATATCCCCGAAGTAGGCAGGGAACAGACAGATGCAGATGCTGTGTCCCAAAAGCCACCAAAAAAAGGGGCCTGATATCCATCGCTCTTCATCTTGTGTGAACCATCAACAGAGGCTAGACATCATGACGCAACCCCATGAACAGCGTAAGGATAAGCACACTCTTCCTTTTTCTGAAGCCGAGCTAGTAGCCAGGCTCACGCCATATACTGCCCACGCTGATGCACTAGCTCCCCCTTCTCCCGAAGAGCTTGAGCATCTGGGCAGTCCGGCTGATGGCGAGACGTCTAGATTGAAACTCGTCTCAACCACACTGCTATGGAAATATGATAAATTTATAGATAGCTGAAGCGATCGGCGACAAGCATAGGGCGGTTGTCAGCTTGGAAACTTTGACCTTACAACTTCGATGCCCCCATTGGTAATGGGGCTTGCAAATGAGCAATGCGAGTCATGAAGCGCTCCCTAAACAACGAAGAGGAGTCCATATATGCTGTCTTTACCCTCTGATGTTTTGGCTATCCTTCTCCCTATCGGCATTCTGATCGCCGCCCTACTGCTGTTTGGATCAGGGCTCGCCTGGGCTCTCTACCGTGATGGTCACAACGAAAGACAAAATCAAGAAGACTTGACGCGGGAAGTATTAGACCTTATCGAACCTTGGGCGGGCTCTAGAACCGCTGCCTGGGCTTGGTGTCAAACATATGCGATTCCTGCATTGGGGGGCCTGACAGCCGAGCAGTTGATGATGCAAGGCAGAGCTCACGATTTGATGGCTTACCTCGCCCATGTTCGCGAGGGCGGGTATGCGTAAACTGACGCTTATTTTCACCTTATATTGAAGGTTCATCCGGGATTAGAGGTTGGAGGTGCTCACTTCTACAATAGGCCCACTATGTAGAACCCATGACAGGGTTTCCTATGCCAATCCGACATTCCGGACCGTCACGCTAATTTCCAGTGTCATCAAAAAAATTTCCAGCAAGGCAATATCAGATCGGGGACCTGGAATCCGCCTCTGAGTCACCTACCTCTTCTTAGCCCTAGTCAACGATAAATAAATGACCAATAACAAACTGCTCTTATTACTCCGGTTAACCAGCTTTACCATTAGGGATAAATAATTGACTTCACTTACCCTTCCCCGCTACTACTAAAACAATGCTAAAAAATTTTAAAAAAAACACTAGCCATCTTAGGATAAGTTAATATAAAATATCTACACAATACATCTAATGTTTAATAAATTTAATGGCAATACATATATCAAAACCGGGGAGACGTCGTGAAACCACTAAAAGACAATCAAATATTCATCCTTGCTGCCAACTCTGCCGCCATTAAAAACGTGTATGACGAATACATGGAATATGATGAAGACAAAATCAATGACCCTGCTATAAAAAAGCTTGCCAGCTACATTTCTTCAACTATCAACAACGAAATCGGGACAGAATATGACACATCCATTCAACATGATTATGTCATATTCACAAAAGAGCACACGCCCAAAAACGCAGGCATAGTTTTCTATTTAGAAGCCACACTGGATAAAAAAATCGCATTAGAAATAATTCAAAAAGCACGTTCACTAGCTATTTATATTGTTCAAAAGATGCTTCCCGACGGGGACCTTTTCCAAGAGCAGCAAGCCGTATCTTGGATAGGTAGGGAAACAGCTCAGAAATTAGAAGAACGACAAGAGCTCTTTTTAACCAAATGGAGCAGCTCTAAAATCGCTGATGGATTTAGCCTTCTCGACACTCCAGAGAGCGATCCATTACTATGCGTCAACAATGAGTTTATTAAACCTGAAAAACAGACTTCAACGTCGACTACAACTGACGGAGCTGGTTTAGCCGATGGGTATTCATATAGCCGGAATGAAATATACATATTATTAATACAAGAAAATTCAACAAAAACCGGAGGCATCCGAAAATTCAAAGTTGCCCACCCCGACCTGCTTTCGACTATTAGCGAAGCAGCTTTTAAACGCCTACCTGTTCGGTTCACAGCAAGAAAAACAACCGAGACCAAGAGTCAAAAATCATCGTATACGCTCAAAACGCTGGAAATAGATAGAACGTTATTGGATACTGAAGGGTTTAAACTTATCCAATAAAATCGTACTGGATCTAGTTGCCAGTAGACACTTTAATTCGAAGAAAAAGATTGAGAATTTCCAATTTTTAGCAACAAACGAGCCAACCGTTTTCCGAAAAACATGTACATTGCCCAAAAAATAGGGGGCTGGCAATCAGAGGTAATAAATTCACTGGCAGGAGAGGTTAAGGTTTCATCAAACGACCACTTATAAATTAGCCAAGGAGGCAAAAACCTTAGGAGCGAAAAATAGCTTGTAATAAGGCCACAGCACCGAGCTGGCATCAATGCCAAGACTATGATGGCATATAACCTTGTTCAAAAGACTAAAAATTGAGATCAGACTGAATACTGGCAGCACTAAAAGGCCAAACGCCAGCCCCAAAAGACAGCGTTAAGAGAATCCCGCTGCGTCCTCAATCGATAAAAATACTTTATCAACAGCAATACTTAGGCTGATATCTTTATACGAAACTATTCGATATGTAAGTCACTAACGTCTCGACCACCCTCTGCCTAGTCCAGGCTTGGCGCCAATAGAAAACTTTCAATATTCATTTTCTTGATATCTTCAGCATTCTTCAAGTGCAGTAAAACGTGATGGCCTTTCAGGTCCGCATCAACCGTCGAGTCAACATTCCAACTATTGAGAAGATAACCTACTTGGGCTTTTTTAACCTCTTTTAAGAGGACGCCACCCTGCATTCTGAATTCTTCTTCTACTGCTCTCTGTTTATTCCTAGGTAACCGCGGATGAGGCTGGATGATTAACTCGACTTGTTCCATCCACTCAGCGTCCTCATCAATGCTTTCATTTTTCTCAAAGATTTCTTGGTACAATAGCTCAATGGATAACACGCGATTAATCACAAAATCCGAGAATTTTTTTCTTTTCCTGTCATAGGCACGGACGTGCCATCTCAACCCATTATTCATTAACGAATGCGGGCAGATTATTCGGGTTGAAGATCCACTCGATGTCGAAACATACTCGATTTCAACTGGCCTAGACAACGAAATGGCCCGTGAGAATGTAGCAGTAATATCTAGGTCGGGTTTTTCAAGGGCTATGCTGTAAGCGCAGCGAAAAACCTCACGGCTCTCCATAACGTCACCGAAACCACTTGTTAGCGTGGAGAGGCACTTCTCTGCAGAGAGAGGCAGTAAGCACTGGAATTGGTTGGTCGCTACGTAATGCTTCTGTCTTGGGTCATACACTATGTTAACTGGCGCTTCATCGATGTAGGTGCCCAAGTCGCGGGTAGCTGCCGCCGAGCTCACACCAAACCTGGACATAATGTCTTTCCGAGTGACCTTTCCAGTAAAGTAAACCAGAAATTCGATGTGAGCCAACCTTTCCAGCTGTTGACCTGAGACTCCTTCAAATGGCGTCCTCCTCATATCCTCTCTCCCCGATATACGTAAAGCCGAGCGGCCTGCTTTCCCACTTGGTTGAATATAGGATGCGCAAGGCCAGCCATCAAATCATTTTGATGATGATAGTCGCATTGACTGTATGCATCATTTTGATTACCATAATTGGCGTGCACTAAAAAACCCGAACAACAATGTGCTGATCGGGTTTGATAGCGCACTTCCACCGCCATTGGCAGTAGATTGCAGCTTTGACCGGCGAGAATTCTACTGCTCCATGGCGAACTTGTAAACGACTGGTTTAGAGAGGTATACAGTCATGGCAGTCAATCGTCCATATGGCGACAATAAGCGAGTAGGCGCAGTGCGCCAACGATCTCAAACTCAGATGAGCTCTGGCAGATGGGTAAAGCGTGATGCAGAGACAGGACGTTTCATGGATGTGAAATCCGATGATCTTCCGTTTAAAGGCGTTCGAAAGGAGGCTCGTTGATATGTCAGCTAAGTACCAAATTTTCCGCAGTGATCGCAGCGCAGAGTACTATTTCCGCCTTAAAGCGGGAAACGGGGAAATCATTCTGCAAAGCGAGGGATATCAGAACAAAACTGGTGCCCAGAACGGTGTCGGATCGGTTCGACAGCATAGTCCAGATGACCGGTTTTACGATCGAAAGACATCGACTAATGGAAGCCCTTATTTTGCTCTCAAGGCCTCTAATGGCCAAATTATTGGGGTAAGTCAGATGTACTCCTCTGCGGGTGCAAGGGATGCAGGGATCTCGTCTGTTAAGACGAACGGGCCTTCAGCACCAGAGGAAGACTTGACCTAGGCCGTTCCAACCAATAAGGAGTGATTGTTGATACCGCCTTGCTCATAAGGCGGTATTTTTTTGTGCGTCATTCCCAATCCCCACCTATGCACGTTCGCGGTATTGAGGTGGACCCATTCCGTTGGACAACCTGATCGTGTCCTTAAGCTCTGATCCGGTTGTTTCCCTTGGCTCAGGCTGCCAAGGATAGGGGGTGTCCGTAGTACACCTCATCGGGTGTTTGGTACTCAAGGGTTTGGTGGTATCGGTTCTGATTGTAATGCCGGAAGTAGCGGTTGAGCGCCTGTTTCAGGTGCTGTCCGTCCTCGAAGGCGGTGAGGTAGACGCACTCGTGCTTCACGCTGCGCCAGAGCCGTTCCACAAAGATGTTGTCATGGTAGCAGCCCTTGCCGTCCATGCTGATCCGGATGCTGTGCTCCTTCAGTACCGCTGTAAAAGCGTCGCTAGTGAATTGGGCGCCTTGATCGGTATTGAAGATCTCCGGCGTCCCGTGGCGCTGTAGAGCCTCCTCCAGGGCATCAATGCAGAAGTTCGTGTCCATGGTGTTGGAGACCCGCCAGGACAGCACTTTGCGGCTGTACCAGTCGATGATGGCGACCAGGTACATGAAGCCCCGAGCCAGCGGAATATACGAAATATCAGTCGCCCACGCCTGGTTGGGACGATCGATCGCCAGCCCCTTGAGCAAGTACGGGTAAATCTTGTGCCCATCGCCGGGAATACTGGTTCTGGGGCGCGAATACACGGCCTGGATACCCATGGTGCGCATCAGCCGTTGCACCCGCTTCCGGTTGACCCGGTAGCCTTGGTGCTGCAAGTGAACCCGCATCTTGCGGGCGCCATAGTACGGCGTTTCCAGGTGCTGCTGGTCAATCAGATACATTAGTTCCAGATCCTCCTGACGTGGCTCACGAGGGACGTAATACACTGATGAGCGGCTCAGTTTGAGCAGCTCACATTGGCGCGAAATGCTGATGTGGGGATCCGCTCGCTCGATCATCGCCAACCGGCGCTGACGGCTTACTGATCGAGCTTGCGCGACAAAAAATCACGTTCCACCGTCAGCCGGCCAATCTCGCGATAGAGTTCATCAGCGCTGGGCTCGTCGGTCTGTTTGGCGGTCTTCTTCTTGCCCTCGAAGAGCTCAGGAGCGTTCTCCAGCAGTTCACGCTTCCAGGTGCTGACCATGGTGGGATGGATCTGGAACCGGGCAGCAATCTCGGAGGTGGTCTCGTCACCTTTGAGGGCGGCCAGGGCGACTTTAGACTTGAATGATGCGCTGTACTGCTTGCGTTTCTTGCTCATGACTCTCCTCCTTGTGGAGATGATGAATCAGAGCTTAGGCACCTGTCCAAATTTCGGGGTCCACTTCAGTATCTCGGTGGCAAGATGCAAGCGTAGCCACCTTGAAGGTAACTGGCCTTGTCGCTTTCAAGCAGACTTTAGATCGTTGCGCTGGCCTAGCCCTTACAGAGAATGTAACCGTAAACCATTTTTGCGATTGTGCTGAACTATACATAACGGACTGCAATACAAGCTTGCTTTGCCTGTATGCCGCTGGTTTTGTAGGAGGAAGGCATATTGCCAGCAGAATCAATACGTACCACAAGCAATACGGATGAAGCATTTCGTAATCCGGCAATCTAGCGCGATTCCGGCATGTTCAGCACAGCCGTATCACTAAAAAGCCAACTTCAAAAGCTCGTAGTCAAGTTGAGCTAACAGCGCCTTATGGCCGCTAATACCAAAATGCTCATTCATGCGATCGGCACCAACTGGCTTGAGTAAATAAGGCAGTGGATCGCTAACAATCTCCCAGCGCAGGAGAAGATAGTCCACCGAACAGGCCACATGCCAAGACTGCAACGGCGAGTTCATGGCTATTGCGCACAGTGCCAACCGGCGACCTTTTGAGGCGAAGGGCGGCGTATTGTTGACGACGGTCCAAGACACCCTCTACCACGATGGGAAACGGGTCGAGCTGGAAGCCATCGATTTCGTCGTCTGCATGCAAACCATTATCTTTCAATGCATAAACCATCTCGTCTGGCATATTCCTTGACACCACTTGTACATTTTGCTTTGGCACCCCAAAAAGTGCCAATACCTTCATAAAGAACCGCAGGTGAGTCTCGTGGCTCATTAATAGCTGGCGATTTTTGCTAATTAAAAAAGGCAATTCATTGAGGCCCATACACTCGCCTTTAACGGCCAAATCACTTTCCTTTATCTTCTCAATATGCTCAAAGAAGCGACGCCATGCTTTTTCGCCCAGGCTTCTCAAGAAGATATATGGATAGGTTTCGCCATTGACCCACCTATCATTATTGTTTTTCACCTTGAACCGCATATGTGACTCAGCTTGCCGAACGCCTTTTGCGATCGTCTCAATGTTTTCTGGGCTGATATTGACCCGCTGACCAGCACGCTCATAGCTCATGCCCAACCCGACAAACCGCAGCATTTTCCATAAGGCCGTGAAGGTCAACTCAGCATAGGGCACGGTGATATCGACCTGCTCAAGCGCCGGGGCTTTAAGTCGTCGCAGGTTGCCCGTGTGTAGAACACCGGCAATTTTCCTTGCCCGTTGATGACAAACGGGCGTTAGTTGATCCGCCCAATCGAATAAACAATGACTGTAATTCAACAAACCAATACGCGGGTGCCGATGCCCCATCAGCCTCGCCGACGCCATGCCGCTGCGACGCGATACCGTGTGATTAGCTCCTAATACTTGTTGGCGTATCGCTCGCGCATCGACACCCTTACATATCGATTGGGTTAGCGCTGTGTTAATACCGAATAGAGCCGGTGCCAAGGTGTTATAAAAGGCGTGGCGACAATGGTGCAGTGTTAGCCCGTCACTTGATGTCCCCTGGCGAAGCAACTGTATTAACACCGGACTGACCTGCCGCGACCAAGAGATGAGCCGTGCCTGGCTTTCATAAAGCTCACACAAGATTGGCCGTTTTACGTCATTACCTGCCAATGAGGTAAAACGACTGAACACCTGTTCGATGATATTTTCTTCGCTACCATCCAGCGCAAAAAGCAGAGGCACGGCACGTCGGCTCGAATCGCTTTTCAGCTTACGCTGGGCATTGTCGCGAATCAGGACCCAGCGGGTGTTTTGATGCTCACACCAATCACTGCGTTGCAAGCCAATGGCCTCCTGCGCCCGCAGACCAAACCGAAAGGTGAGCAGCAGCACAAATCCCAGTAGCAGGAACGTTTCATCGCTGTGGTGTCTCCATTTCGCAAGTAGCACTGACTGGCACGCAAGATACTCACTTTGTACTAGCATGCCTGGGCGCACGCTGCGCCGATCGTCCGAGACTGATAGCTCCTGCCAGTCAGGGCTCGCCACCCCTAACGTTTCAGCCCAGGCATGAAAATCGCGCAGTCGGTGGCTAAAATATGTCACGTCTTGCGACGCCAACTCGACGAATGTCAACATCTTGGCATACAGCGCTGTCACCTCCTCTTCGTCGTGATCGACTAGGTTTGTCTGGTAGCCGAACTCGGCAAATGCCGTCTTTAATGACGAGAAATAGCGCGTTAACGAGCTTTGCGCATAGTCGTTTTGCTTCCCGACTTTGCCTCGCCGCATTAGAAAGCTTATCCACCGAACTAACAGCATTACGCAGGCGCTCACCTCTCCTTCGTATCGGTTGGTTAGCTTATCGAGCTGTGAGGCCGTCCGCCGCGATTGGCGCTTTGTATATCCTTTTAGAACCTCCAGTACTTCTGTATAAAGACGATTCGCACTTTTTTGCTGCTCGACTTTACTCATATCCCGCCAACTAGGCGTCACACCGGTCGATAAATTCACCTCCATATCGTGTTGGGTATCATGGGGGGTAGGGAACGCAAACCTATTCCCATCACGAATGCGCAGCTCATCGACTAGCGGCAGGCTTGTAGAAGGGACGCGGCCTGCTAACGCACCTGAGACCAAACCGGGCAGCGTCAGTAAATTAGCTTGGCACATCAGCTCACTCAGCGTGGTCAATACCGTTTGAACACTTGCCTCCGGTAACGTTGGCTGGTGTGCTTTCAGTGCTTCTGGGGGAGAGGTGATATTACCTGGGAGCTTGACTTGGCTGAGGTCGACCTCTTTTTGAAGGCCTTGACCGGCCGCCAACAAAGACGCGGTTTTATAGCTAACCCGGTGACGCTGAGCGGGGGCACGGTAGTCCGCCATGTCCAGGCTTTCACTATACTCGAGCAAATAGTCCCGTTGATGCTGGATGAGTCGATAGTTACGCCCTTGAGCCACATCAAGCAGCATGCGTGGGTAGCTGATGCGTTTTTCCAAGCATAGCAACAGGGCGCCGACGCTCAGCGCGCCGAGTTTGGAAAACTGTGCTTTAAGTCCTGTTTTGCGAAGATTCTCTGCCCACTGCTCAAAGCTCGGTAGTAACGAAACGGCCTTGACGGCTAGCGCCGTGATGAGTGATTTCTCTGCAGCGGCTTCAGCGACGCGTTTGTTTATCGAATATTGATATCGGCTGCCTTCCTCTTCCAAGCGCCGTAACAAAACCGATAAACGAAGTGACGCATACGGGTGGATGACGGAATTATTTCGATGCAACATCCGCTGGACCAACGTATCAACGTCTGCTTGTTGGATATCTGACAGGGGTCCACCCCCCAAGTAAACGTCAATATCCTTACTGGCCCCCTCGTGTTCTCGCTTGATAGTGCGGCGGCGCTCTTTTTCTCGCAGGCGTTGCCCGAAGGGCCGCGGCACTGGTGCTTTTTGAGCTTCACCAACACCCCTCAGGCATTGAACAGAGACCCCAGGTAATATCGTCGGCGCAGTTGGCGGTAAGAAGCCCAGGCCATCAAAAGCAGTATCGACCTCGCGAGCATAGGCGTCTGCATCATGTTGCCAGCAGCGCGGCGAGAAATCCCCATAGCTAGCCACGCTTCGCTCCGCATGTCCCATCCAACCATCTACTACCTCTGCGGGCACGCCTAAGTAACGTAATTGTTGGGCATAGCGATGACGAAACACATTGCTGGGCAGTGGCCATTGAAATAAGGGAACACTGGGTAAATCCATGGTCGACGTGGAATGCCATGACAAGCTCTCATCGAGCAAGAAGAAAAACGGAAGGGTCGATAGGCCGTCGCCTGCCAACACTTTGTATACTGCCTCGGCCAGCATCGGGTTCACATCATCCAAGGCTATCGCTAGCGACTGCAAGTGCGAAATATAGCAATGCACGAGTTCGACGGCCTGATGGGGTAATGGCACGACACGGCTGCTTCGACGTCCCTGGTCCATTTTGTCGTTCAGGTACAAACAGCGTGCTGAGAGATTAAAATGCTGCAGGGATTCGAACGGGTCCCGAAGAAACCGACCGCCTGTTGCAGCGTAGAGCCCCATTACACAGTATTGAGCCAGCGCATTATGGTAGTGGACGAGCCCTGCTTCGGCGCTCTTTTCAACCACGCTCCTCGCTTGCGCTATCTCGTCACGCAATAACGACGTTATTGGCGAAAGTCGGCTACCGATAAGATTGACGCTTGGCGGGAAAGGGGCAGACGCGGCCAGGCCAAGAGACAACCCTTTTTCGATCGCAGTGATATCCCATGTTGCATAGCTGGAAGCCCCAGGCAACCCTGCATTGGGGTGGGCACTTAGCAGTCGCGCCAAATGCGGATCTTGAGTGCGATCAAACACAACCTGACCCCAAACATGTGCCAGCTTAGCACTCGTAACGCGTGGGAAATGTGATTGTGCCTGCTGGTAAAACCAGCGCTCCAGCGGGATAGCACCTTCCCATAGGTTGCGTAGCATAATCGGCGAGGTATTTTGTTGACTCGCCCTCTGCTGGAGAACACTGGCTACTTGGGTGGGCAACTCAATGGAGAGTACCTCTTCTAGCGGATAGATATATACCAGCGATTCCCCTCTGCCCTGCCACGCATTCGCCCGCCGAGGAGATGTTCGAGCGATAGAGGAAAAATCTTGTGCCAATGTCCATTCGTCGCCCGGGGTATCATCGATTCGAAATTGCTCGGCGAAATAAAGGGTGCGCGAAAACCGAACTGACAGCCACACCATTACGGCACCCAATTGGTCTACGGAATCAAGAGAGAATAAACCCTGGTCTATCCAGTCCAGCAGAACCTCTTGTTCAGGCGGTAACAGCTTTTCCCAACTCCACGGCAAAAAATGCGACGCTTCCGCCGTTTGCACAAAATAGCTACGGCTCGCCAACTGCTGCTCAGCATTACTCTCTGAAGGATCCACCGTGGCAACATAGGTGCCTTCATCTTCTTCTGGATCGAGATCCGCCCTTGCCTCGTGTCGATAGGCATAAAACTGGTACTGGGTGTCTTCTCCCTCTTCATTAACATGATGGACCACCGAGACGGCAGGCGGCACAAACCGCTCAATACGCAATAACGGTGCCGTCGCTTCATTATTTATAGGCGCTACTTCGCCACGGGCAATACGGGTAACGGAATTAAAGAAACGATTAACCGCTCGGTTATTAGAGTAATCCAGGCGTATTTCATTGATAGCAAAAATGAGCGCATCGTTAACACGTTCCAACGTCGGCTCGTGCTCCCCGACAAAGCTTCGACACCGCCGCAAGAGCGCATCTATCATCTGCCACTTTTCATCGTAGGGCCCGATCGTAATAAATCGTGCCGCGTCGCTTATATGGCGGTCCGCGATACATTTTTGGTGCGCAATACGATGCAGCGCATGAACGACCAGCCACAAACGCAGCAGGCGACGCCAAAACAAGAGCGCGTCGTTACTTGCTTGAGCCTGGGGGTTGGTGGTCATCGTGATCAAGAAGGTTTTGTTTGTGACTCCACCTTCCTGAAACTGGCGTTTATTCTGCTCCACATCACCAGCATGCGCCTCTACAGGATATTCCCGTGAGATTTGATGGTCAGCATTAAAACGATCGACAAACCGTTGCAGCTCATCGACAAGCGGATCACCTGCCCAGGAAGCGAGAATCTCGATAGACTCGGGGTGTGAGCACTCTCGAACTAGATTGGCGATAGCATCATTACGGGGACTCAAGCCAAGGGCGTGATAAATAACCTGCAGCACATCCAGCAAGTCCTCATCATTCGACCACGCAACCAGCTTTCGAAACCGCTTCCCGAGACTGACGGTCACTGCCTCAAGCTGCTCATTGTGACAATTTCCTACGACCTCTTGTGACATTAATGTCCCTC
>TARA_R110001599_G_scaffold344741_1_pt1 | contig 36758 bp, 30 predicted proteins | sample TARA_R110001599 | Tara Oceans TARA_R110001599 (sample SAMEA4398360) | marine metagenome | biome: Polar Biome; feature: [MES] marine water layer (ENVO:01000295) within the mesopelagic zone...; material: water (ENVO:00002006), including particulate matter (ENVO:01000060) such... | reverse complement strand
CGGTCGGGATCGCCCACACCGGCACATTCGGCTTGGGTGGTGAAGCCTGGTATTAAAGGCGCGGGTTGAGGGTGAGCTCTGGCGTTATTAGTCGAGTAAGCGCTACGTATTCGGGAATTCTCGTGCCACTGGGCGAGTGGCTCAGGGAAACTCCAAAACAAGTTCCGGCACCACAAGCCCAATGCGCAGGGTGGCGCGGCGGCTGGGGGCGAGCAGGACTGTAGGAAACAGGGATGTTTCCTTCAAGCCCCCATGGATGGGTTCACGGCGTGTCCCGCTCGCCCCCATCCGTTGCGCCGCCCGCCACCACGCCTGTGCCATCCGTCGAGCCGCTCGCCGAGCTAGCCAGCAGCATCACGGCGCCCGAGCCGTCACCACAGCCCGCATCGGCGCCGGATACCCCTCGATCGTGCGCGTGGCATCCTCGGGGTCGAGAAAGTCAGCCAGCGACTGAAAGCGCATCCACTCGGTCTGCCGCTGCTCCTCGACGCGGGTGATCGAGACATCCACCAGCTCCACATCGCGAAACTTCAACTTCCGCAGCCAGGACATCAGCGTATCGGGGCTGGGCAGGAACCAGACATTGCCCATGCGCGCATAGCGCCCCTCGGGTACCAGGGTGGCGCCCAGTGGTCCGTCGATGACCAGCGTTTCCAGAATCAGCTGCCCGCCGGGCCGCAGGCAGTTGCGCAGCTCCTGCAGGTGATCCATAGGCGAGCGGCGGTGATACAGCACACCCATGGAAAACACACTGTCAAACGCATGCAGATTGGCGGGCATGTGTTGAATACCCAGCGGTAATACCCAAACGCCGGGGTGCTGCAGGTATTTCTGCAACGCCCAGTACTGCACGACAAACAGCGGCGTAGGGTCGATACCGATGACTTCCCGGGCCCCGGCTCCGGCCATGCGCCAGCAGTGGTAGCCGCTGCCGCAGCCGACGTCGAGTACACGGCGGCCATTGAGGTCGTCAAGGCCGGGCAGCAGTCGCTCCCACTTCCAGTCGGAGCGCCACTCGGTGTCGATGTGCACGCCGAACAGGTCGAAGGGCCCTTTGCGCCAGGGATGCAGGCGCTGCAGGGTGTCGCGCAGGGCGGAGGTCTGAGCCTCGTCCAGTTCGGGGTGTCGGTCGGCTCCCACGCGGGCGCTGTTGAGCCTTCGAGTTGTCGCTGTGATATCGGGCAGGGCCGCGAGGGCTTCGAGCCAGCGCGGGAGGTCGCCGTAGCGTTCGACGGCAAGGCCGCTGGCGATTTGCGCGTGCAGGCGCTCGGCCCAGGGTGCCAGTAGGGCGTCCTGTTGCCAGCGGTCTATCAGCGGGCCGTAGTCGATCATTTAAGCGCTATCAGTGAGGCGAAGTTGAAGCACTGGAACCACACATCACAGCTGCCAAAACCGGCGTCGTGGCAGCGCTTGCGGTGCTGCTGCAGTGTTTCGCGCCGCAGGAAGCCGTCCAGCGCATCGCGTTTCTGCGCAATTTCCAGGTCGCTGTAACCGTTGGCGCGCTTGAAGTCGTGGTGCAGGTCGATGTTGAGGGCGTCGAGGTGCGGGTCCTCGAAGGTGACTTTTTCCGAGAGCACCATGATGCCCCCCGGTCGCAGGCCGTGGTAGATGTGCTGAATGACGGCGTCGCGTTCTTCGCGGGCGATAAACTGCAGGGTGAAGTTGAGCACCACCACCGAGGCATCGGTGACATGCACGTCCTGCAGATTGCTGCACACGAGATCCACGGGGACGTCGTGACTGTCGGTGTCCATAACGCCCCGGCAGCGTTCAAGCATTGCGGCGGAGTTGTCCACGCCGACAATCCGGCAGTCACCGTGTTGCACGTTCTGGCGCATGGCGAGGGTGGACGCGCCGAGGGAGCAGCCGAGGTCGTAGAGGCGGCTGCCCGGCGTGGCGAAGCGCCCCGCGAGCAGACCGGTCATGGCGATGATGGTGCTGTAGCCGGGGACGGAGCGGCGGATCATGTCCGGGAACACCTGTGCCACCCGGTCATCGAAGCGGAATGCGGTCGGCTCGGGTACGGGTTGCGCGTAGATGTTGTCGCGTTGTTCGGCCACGGGTAGTGCCTGCCTGGGTGTTTTGGAGGTGGCGCGATTTTACCACGGATGTACTTGCGGCCCGAATAGCGCACAATAGCGCGCGCAGAAAACCGTTCCGGGAGCACAGGTATGAAAGGCACGCATGAGTACGCGGGCGATCCGCGCAATGAAACTATCCTCATCGAGATCAATGGCACGATTGTGCCGCGTGCCGAGGCCCGTATTTCGGTGTTCGACTCGGGGTTTATCCTGGGCGATGGCGTGTGGGAAGGGTTGCGTGTGGAGGGCAATACGGTGCTGTTTCTCGAACGGCACCTGGAGCGCCTGTTCGAGGGCATGAAGACGCTGGACTTCCAGCCCGATTTTACCCGCGAGGACCTGGCCGCCCGGTTGTACGCGTTGCTGGCGGCAAACGGCATGCACGATGGCGTGCACATTCGGCTGATGGTGTCCCGGGGTGTGAAGGCAACGCCCTACCAGGACCCACGCATGACGATTACGCCACCGACGGTGGTGATCATTCCCGAATACAAAGAGGCGCTGCCCGAGGTGGTGGAGAAGGGCGTACGGCTGTATACGGTGTATGTGCGCCGCGGCTACTCGGACGTGCAGGACCCAGCGCTGAACACACACTCGAAGCTCAACTGCATCGGCGCCTGCATCCAGGCGACCAAGGCCGGTGCCGACGAGGCGCTGATGCTGGACCCACACGGGTTTGTCGCGACCTGCAACTCGACACACTTCTTCATTGTACGCCGCGGTGAAATATGGACCTCGACCGGGGACTACTGCCTCGACGGCATCACGCGTGGCAAGGTGCTGGAAATGGGTCGCGAGCTCGGCCTCACCGTGCGCGAGACCAATTTCACTCTGACCGATGTGTATAACGCTGAAGAAGCATTTGTGACCGGCACCTTTGCCGGCCTGGTGCCAGTGACCGAGGTGGATGGCCGCACGATTGGCGAGCCCGATGCAGGGCGCCCGGTGATCAAGCGCCTGCAGGGGCAGTACCGGGAAACGGTCGCGCGCTATATCGCCGGCCCCGGCCAGCGGCATCCGCGGGGTTAGTCACATGCAGACGCTTCGACTGGCCATGTGGTCTGGCCCGCGCAATATCAGCACGGCGTTGATGCGCGCGTTCGAGAACCGGGCTGATTGCGCGGTGGTGGATGAGCCGTTTTACGGCTACTACCTGCAAGCCACCGGTTTGGACCACCCGGCCGGCGAAGCCGTGAAGGCGAGCATGAGTTGCGACTGGCGTGAAGTGGCACGTCAGTTGTGTGAGGAATTGCCTGCCACCGCAGATCGGGACCGCTGTACCCTGTTCTACCAGAAGCACATGACGCAACACATCCTCCCGGCGATGGACATGGCCTGGACGGACGGCCTGGTGAACTGCTTCCTGATTCGACAGCCGCGCCGGATCATCGCGTCCTACGCTCGCGTGCGTCCCGAGTTTGCGCTCGAGGAGCTGGGTTTTGTGCAGCAGTGGGAGCTGTTCCAGCGCGTTGCGGACCGGCTGGGTGCAGCGCCCCCGGTGATCGATTCCGCCGCGACGCTGGCGGACCCCGAAGGCGTGTTGCGGGCGCTGTGCGAACGCGTGGGCATTCCATTCAGCGCGGCGATGCTCAGCTGGCCCGCTGGTAGCCGCGATAGCGACGGTGTGTGGGCGCCGCACTGGTATGCCGCGGTAGAGGCGTCAACCGGGTTTCAGGCGGTGAATGAGCAGCCCCTGGCTGAAGTGGCGCTGCCGCCGCAGTGCGAAGCCATGTGCGAGCAGGCGGAAGCGATTTACGCCCGACTGTCCGCACACGCTTTGGGCAGCGCTGCCCGGGGTTAGTTGGCGGCAGGTATCTGCCGAGCGTGCTGCTCCCAGTCGGCCAGCAGTGTATCGATGACCTTCCTGCCTACCTGATAGGCGTTTTCCAGCGCCGCATCCAGACCCGCGTAGCTGTCATGCTGTTCTTCCAGCAGATACGCCGCAGCGGTTTTGCCCGGCGGTGGCAGGGTGAAGTTGGAGGCGGTGCGCAGTACCATCACGCGCTCTTTATCCACCTTGCCGGCCGCGTCGAGGTAAGTGAGTGATTGAAAGGTACCGGTGTCCTCCATGGCGGAGCTGACGAATTCGCCCTGGCCGTCAGTCCAGTATTTGACCCACTCGTTGGCCCAGTCATTGAGCAGTTCACCGTGCCAGAAGGTCATGGCGGCCAGCTGGTCTCCTTTGATCACCCGTGGTGGCTGTTGTCCGACCGGGTAATCGACATAGGGCTTGCGCGCTGCCTCAAGCGTGGGGTGGTCGGGGAGGGGCATGTCTCTGGTAAGGCCGTAGGCCCAGTCGACCAGCCCGGTGTTGAGCCGGAAGACTTCGCCCAGGTTGTAACTCTTGCGTGAGGCGTCTTCTGGCCCCTGGCTGAACAACGGGAAATAGCCGTGATTCCAGCCCTCGGGGATTTCGCGGCTGTCGATTTCGTGCGCCAGATCGCCGTCCACCAGCCATTCGGCCCAGGCCACCGAACCCAGCGAGGCGTCCGCTGGATCGAAGCCGGAAATGCCGGCCACCAGCCAGTAGGCCTTGCTCAGGTCAAAGCGTGGGTCCAGGCCCAGTGCCATGACGCTGGCGGCGGCGTTGGCGGTGCCCATGCCAGTGACGATACCGAGCACGCCGGATTCCAGGTTCATGTGTATGTCGTGGTGCATGTGCGGTGCGGGGAAGCGCGTGTCCAGGGGCATACGTTCGTACCAGCGCTGGAATTCTCCCGCCTTGTCGCCGGTGTCGGCGCCGGTTTCAAACATGGTGACCACCACGACCTTGACCGGAATGGGCGCGGTGCTGTCTGCGTCAGCGGCGCCGGCACTGGCAAAAAATGCGGTAAGTAGCGTAAACAAAGCGGCTTTCATCATGGCCTGCTGTCCTCTGGGTTTGGCTTGTAGACGGGTCGACGTTTCTGCGCCGGCCCGCCCATTGCGGTCAGGCTTTTAGAAAGCGCTGGAGAGCGACAAACCCCACACGCGCGGTTCGTTGGTGAAGCCCGTCAGGTTATTGAAATCGATGGCACCCTGTACGTTTTCTTCGTCGGTGATGTTGCGGCCAAACAGCGCCACCTCGTAACTGCCATCGCGCAGTCGCCAACCGAGGCGTACGCCGCCCTCAAACTGGCCGTCGGTCACGAACTCCGCTGCGTCATAGAGGAACAGCTGCGTGTCGCCCTGGTAGGACCAGTCAGTAAACGCGAACACTTCAGATTCGCGGCCTACCGGCATGCTCCAGGCGGCGCTGAAGTTGAAGGTGGTTTCGGGTGCCTGCGGGAACGGGTTGCCATCGACAAACACCAGTCCGTCGGCATCGACGGGGTTGCGAATGGTGCAGGCGCCGCTGCCACAGGGCCCAACGCGCAGCGCGCTGTCATTGATCTCGGTGTCGGCGTAGCCGGCGCCGAAGGTTAACGACAGGTTATCAGTGACCGCCCATTCCAGATCGAGCTCACCGCCCATGCCCGTACCCTGCTCGGCGTTTACCAGCTGGATGGCGTTGTTGACGCCACCCACGGCGGTGAACTGGATGTCGTCGACCTCATAGTAGAACAGCGCCGCGTTCAGGCGCATGCGTCCCTCAAGATATTCCGCCTTGTAACCCAGTTCATAGGACGTGACCGTTTCTGAATCGGCAATCGAGGGCGCAGCGCCAAATGCCACATCGCGACCCTGAATAGTGGGCGCGCGGAAACCGGTGCCTACTTTGGCCCAGTACAGCGAGGCATCATCCGCCGCGAACGAGATCGCCAGGTCGCCGGTAACCTGGTCGTCCGATACGCTTTCCTCGAAGCCCGGTGCGAAGAAGTCCTTTTCATCGTCAGTCCAGCGCAGGCCCGCGGTCAGGGTCCAGGCATCGCTGAGGGCATAATCGGCCTGGCCGAAAATGGCGATGGAGGTGTTTTCGTGGGTCACCGTGGTGGCCGGCACGAAGAACGGGCTGGTTTCCACATCCAGGTCAGAGTCGAAGTAGAACAGGCCGGTCTGCCAGTTCAGTCGCGCGCCGCTGTTGCTGGCGAGGCGCAATTCCTGGGTGAACTGCTGCACATCCGCCGCATCCTGTGTTTGCGAGGGGAAGGGTATGAAGCCGGGCCCCATGAAGGGCAGGAAAGCCGCCCCGAAGCCGCCATCGATATCCCCCAGGCTGCGCCCCTTGGCATCTTCCCCCGCGGTGATGGAGGTGAGTGTTACGGCGTCAAAGGCGTATTCCAGTTTCAGGTTGAGTCCGGTATTCCGGTACTCCTGGGGGTTGTTGTCGCCCTCGTCGAAGAACACCGTGTCGCGAATGTAGTTTTCGTTCAGGCTGTTGCTGCCGGTATCGAAAATATTGGCGCGGAATACGGCGGCGGTGCCGTCGAGATCGCGGTGGTGGGCGCCGAGCAGGGCACTCAGCCGGTCGTTGGGCTCAAACAACAGAAAGCCCTTGACGGCTTTTTCGGTAAAGCCGCCCAGCGCGTCGTTTTCGCCGGTAAAGCCGTTATCGATCCAGTCGCCGCGGCTCTGGTACAACACGGCTACACGGCCGGCGACGGTATCGGTCAGGCCGCCGCCCACGGCGCCTTCAAAGTTCAGGGTGTCCAGCTCGCCGATATCGACCTTGGCGCGGCCTTCGAGGTCACGGGTCGGTTTGCGGGAGTCGAACTTGACGATGCCCGCTGTGGTGTTTCTGCCGAACAGGGATCCCTGCGGCCCGCGCAGCACTTCCACCTGCTCCACGTCGAACAGCGGAAAGCTCTTCAGCACAACGTTTTCCTTCACCACATCGTCCATAATGATGGAGACGGGCTGCGATGCCGCCAGGTCGAAGTCGATATTGCCCAGTCCGCGCATGTAGAAACGGGGCGCCGCACGGCCATTGGACGACTCGACATACAGCCCGGGAACACGGGCCGACAGGCCGCGAATATCGGCGCCACCTTCAAAAATGGCGCTGAAACGCTCACCAGACAGGGTGGCGACGGAAAGCGGCACATCGAGCAGGCTCTGCTCGCGCTTCTGTGCCGTGACGATGATTTCTTCCAGCTGCGCCATGGCCGGGGCGGTTGCGGTCGTGGCGGCGGCGATGGCTGCAGTGAGGGCCAACCGGGATACGGTTATGCGCTTCATGAGTAAGTCTCCTGAATGATCGGGATGGATGCTGAGAGTTGCAGTCTTGCAGAGCGCAAAATGGGGTCTGGTGCCCGCGGGTGGCCTTGACGGCTCATGGGGTGAAATTTACGCTGTTGGGCGGGCGCGTGCAGCCCCGCGCGGGAAAAATACCAGTATTTGACCATGTTGACGTTGTCGCCAAGCTGGGCATTCGCGCTGGCAACCCGGAAGCTGGCCGGTGCCTTAGCGCCACGTGACAGAGGAGTAGTGTGTTGAAGGCTTTTTTACTGTGTTTCCTGACGGTTGTGCTGGCCAGCCCGTTGGCCGTGTGGGCTTCGTCCGCTCAGCAAGCCGACCTCATTGTCTACGGCGACTACGTGCTGACCATGGACGAAGCGCAGCCGCAGCTGCAGGACGGCGCCGTGGTGGTACAGGGCGATAAGATTGTCGATGTGGGCCCTCGTGCGCGTATCGACGCCGGTTGGCGCGCAGTGTCGACGATTTCGGGCGCGGGGCGTGTGTTGATGCCCGGTTTGATAAACGGCCACACACATTCGGCCATGACGCTGTTTCGTGGCATGGTTGACGACCTCGACCTCATGACCTGGCTCAACCAGTACGTTTTTCCCATGGAAGGCCGTTTCGTGACACCGGAGTTTGTGCGCGTGGGCGCACAGCTGGCCTGCTGGGAAATGATCCGCGGCGGCACCACAACGTTTGTCGACATGTACTTTTATCCCGACGAGATAGCCGCGGTCGTCGAGCGCTGCGGCCTGCGCGCCGTGGTCGGTGCACCGCATATTGACTACCCCAGCCCGGGATTCAGTGGCTGGGACGACTCCTTTGCTGCCGCTGACGAGTTCGTTCAGCGTTGGCAGGGAAAGCACCCGCGGATCACGCCGGCGTTTGCGCCACACGCGCCCTATACAGTCTCCCCGGAACACTTGCAGGCCACGGTGGAGAAAGCCGCGGCGCGTGGCGCACCTATCAGCATGCATCTGGCAGAGGCTCCGTCGGAGCGCGACTATGTGCTGGAACAGTTCGATACCAGCCCGGTGCAGCACGTTGCCGGGCTCGGCATGTTCAGCTCGCCACTGATTGCGGCGCACATGGTGCAACTTGACCCCCGCGATATCGCTCTCACCGCCTCCGCCGGCGTGGGAGCTATTCACAACCCGACGTCCAATATGAAGCTGGGTGCGGGTATTGCGCCGGTCAGCGCCATGCTCGCCGCCGGGGTCAATGTTGGCCTGGGGACTGATGGCGCCGCCTCCAACAACGATCTGGACCTGTGGGAAGAGGTGCGCATGGCAGCCCTGCTGCACAAGGTGAGCAGCGGCGATCCCACGGCGCTGCCGTCGAGCCAGGCGCTGGCCATGGCCACCCGGCTGGGCGCGGCTGCCATCCACAAAGGCGGCGAAATCGGCCAGTTGAAGGCGGGCATGCAGGCAGACATGATTCAGTTGGACGTCAGCCAGACCCACCAGCTGCCGCTGTATGACGTGCAATCGCATCTCGTTTATGTATTGGGCAGCGACGATGTGCAAACCACGATCGTCGCCGGCGAGGTACTGATGCAGGACCGCAAGGTACTCACCATCGACGAGCAGGGCCTGCGCGCCGACGTCACCCAGATCAGCGGTCGTATCCGCGAGGCGCTGCAAACCGGACAGGAGGACGCATTGTGAAATGGACTCGGGTGTTACTGGCCTGTGTGGCCGCAGTGGCCGCCGGCGGGGCGTGTGCAGACGATACCGCCGAGGGTAGTGGCAAGGCGGCAATCATCGCGGCCCTGGGGCTGGAGCCGCACGTTGAGGGAGGCTATTTTGCCCGTACGTTCCAGCCCGATCACCGGCCCAAAGTGGCTACCCCGGCGGGGCCCCGCTACACCATGACGGCGATCCACTACCTGCTCACCGATGATTCACCTATCGGGCACCTGCACCGGAATGAGTCCGATATAGTGCACTTCTATCATCTGGGATCACCCGTGCAGTACTACCTGTTGCATCCGGACGGGCGTCTGGAAACCGCCGTGCTGGGCCCGGATCTGGCTGCGGGCCAGCGCCTGCAGCTCACGGTGCGGGGCGGTGTGTGGAAAGCTTCCCATCTGCCCTCGGGTGAGTATGGGCTGATCAGTGAAGCGGTGGCACCCGGGTTTGATTACGCTGATATGGCACTGGGCAAGCGTGCAGCACTGCTCGAGGCATTTCCGCAGCACGCCGACATCGTGCGCGCCTTCACCCGCGACTAGCGGTTGCCGGTAGTCTGTAACTGTTGCTGCAGCGGCCCCATGATGCTGGCGAGTTCGGGTTTGTTGGCGCGAATCTCCTCCAGGGTCAAACCGTGCAATTCATGCGGGAACACCAGCCAGTCAGCGGTTTCATGAATGTAATACTCCGGCACGCGGTCTGTCCTGTTGTTGCCGGGTTTGTAGTAGGGCGTGGCGATGCGGATCTCCGGCGTATTTTTTTTGCAGGCACTGTGCAGGTCGAGGATCACCTGATCGATGGACAGCCCCGTGTCGTGTACGTCATCGACGATCAGCAGCGAATCCTCCGACTCCAGCTGGCGGATGATATAGCTCAGGCCGTGTACCTTCACATGCCGGTCACGCTGGCCGATGCCGGTGTAGGAGGAGGTGCGGATAGCGATGTGGTCTGCGTTTACCCCCAGCACATCCAGCAGTTCCTGCACCGCGATACCGACCGGCGCACCACCACGCCACACGCCGACGATGTAGTTGGGGCGATAGCCGCTCTCGTAGACCTGCCACGCCAGTTTGAATGAATCTTCCAGCAATTGCTGGGCGCTGATGTAGTGCTTGTGCATCGGTTCTGTGTCCCTGGTGATCATGTGGCTGCCGGCTGTGAGGCTACCATAGCTCGGGGGGCAGCGACTGCACTATGGTGCCACTCGCGGCGATTGCGTACACTCTGGCTTCTCGCGCCGCGCGCACATTCGCAGAGGAATCAGGCCACCCGATGAAGCAGGCTAACGTGGCCAACGGCCTTCTTGAACGCTTTTTCAAGCTGTCTGAGCACGGTACCTCGGTGCGTACCGAGGTTATTGCGGGGGCGACCACGTTCGTCACCATGGCCTATATCATTTTCGTCAACCCGCAGTTGATGGCAGCGGCGGGCATGGATGCCTCCGCTGCCTTCGTCGCGACCTGCCTTGCCTCTGCGCTCGCCTGCTATTTTATGGGCCTGTATGCCAACTGGCCGGTCGGCCTGGCGCCGGGCATGGGTCTCAATGCGTTCTTTACCTACACCGTCGTTGCCGATATGGGCTACAGCTGGCAGGTGGCACTGGGGGCGGTATTTCTTGCCGGTGTGCTGTTTGTCATCATGAGCATTACCCGCCTGCGCCGCTGGATGCTGGACAGCATTCCGATGAATCTGCGTGTGGCGATGGGGGCCGGCGTGGGGTTGTTTGTGGGGTTCATCGGCCTCAAAAGCGGCGGTGTGATCGTGGCCAGCGAAGCCACATTGCTCACCCTGGGTGACTTCACCCGGCCCGAGCCGTTCCTCGCCGCTCTGGGTTTTCTGCTGATTGCGGTGCTCTCCGTGCGTCAGGTTCGCGGCGCCATCATCGTCGGTATTCTTGTGACCACGGGGCTTGCGTTGCTGCTTGGGCTGGTGGAATACCGCGGCTTGGTGGCGGCGCCACCGAGTATGGCGCCAGTCTTCATGCAGCTGGATATCATCGGGGCGCTCGACCTCGCGATGGTCAGCGTGGTCATTGCCTTCCTGTTCGTGAACCTGTTCGACACCGCCGGAACCCTGCTGGGCGTGGCGAGTCGTGCCGGGCTTGTCGATGCTCAGGGCAACATCAAACATCTGGATCGCGCCCTGAAAGCCGACAGCACCTCCAGTGTGGTCGGCGCCTTCCTCGGCTGCGCTCCGGTGACCAGCTATGTGGAGAGCGCTACCGGTGTGGCGGCGGGTGGGCGCACCGGGCTGACCGCGGTTGTGGTTGGCACGCTGTTTCTGGCCGCGATCTTTTTTGCGCCACTCGCCGGGATGGTGCCTGCTTTTGCCACGGCCGGTGCGTTGGTGTACGTGGCCATGCTCATGCTGAGCAGCTTGCAGGGCCTGCTCTGGGATGACCTGACCGAGCTTCTGCCGGCACTGGTCACCGTCGTGATGATTCCGCTGTCCTTTTCCATTGCCAACGGCATTGCTGTGGGCTTTATCAGTTACGCGGTGATCAAGTTATTCGCGGGCCGCTATCGCGACATTTCCCCGGGCGCGTGGTTTCTCGCCGCCATATTCATCGCCAAATTTGCGCTGATGTAAGTGCAGTATAAGTAGCGGGAGGAGCGCGTCATGAAGCCGCGGGATTTTCCGGTTGATCCGGAACATATCTGGGAGCATTTCTACCAGCTGACCCGTATTCCCAGGCCCTCCAGGGCGGAGACGGCAGTGCGCGACTATGTGATCGGCCAGGCCGAGGCCCACGACTGCCGCTGGCAGCTGGATGCTACTGGCAATCTGGTGGTGTATGTGCCTGCATCTCCCGGACGCGAGGGGCACGCCACCGTGATCATCCAGAATCATCTTGATATGGTGACGGTAAAAACCGGCGACAAGCAGCACGACTTCTATCGCGACCCCCTGCAGCTGAAAGTGGAGGATGGCTGGCTGCTGGCCGATCGCACCACGCTGGGTGCGGACAACGGTCTGGGCTGCGCGGCGGCGCTGGCCCTGCTCACCGACCCGGATGTGCAACACCCGCCATTGGAGCTTTTGTTCACCGTGGATGAGGAAACCGGCCTCGGCGGTGCGCTGGGCCTGGATGCCTCCCTGCTCAGCGGACGTGTCATGCTGAACCTGGATACCGAGGATTGGCACGAGCTGTACGTAGGCTGTGCCGGTGGTGCCGGCTGGGTGTTTTCGCGGGATTATGGCGTGCAGTCCCCGGCGGCTGAGTTCGGCTGCTGGACGCTGGAGTTGAAGGGGCTGGCTGGTGGCCACTCGGGTATCGAGATTCACCTGCAACTGGGCAATGCGCTGAAGCTGTTGGTGGAAGCGCTGGATCCTGTTGGCTCACTGCAGCTGGCTGCGGCCAGTGTGGGTGTGGCGCACAATGTCATTCCGCGTGAGGGCAGCATCAGCTTCGCCTGCAGCAGCGCCGATGCGGAAGCCTTGCAGCGGCGTCTGGAGGAACTGCAACAGCGTTGGCGGAGTTACCTGCCCGCGGCTGATCACAGCCTCGAATTGCTGCTCTACCCGTGCGAACCCGCCAAGGTGATGAGCAACGCCAACAGCCGTGATCTGTTGCGTGTGCTCGCGGCGCTGCCGCACGGGGCGCAGGCCTACAGCCTTGAGCAACCGGCCGATCTGGTTGACTTGAGTATCAACCTCGCGCGCCTGCAGCTGGCGGCGGGCAAACTGGAACTGGAGTCCAGCCTGCGTTTCTTCAACCCGGAGCAGGCCGCTGGCTTGCGTATGGCGGTCGAGGGGCTGGCGCAGCTGGCGGGGCTGCACATACAGCATATTGCAGGGTACCCCGGCTGGCAGCCGGACTTTGCCAGCCCGCTGTTGGCGCGGGGCAAGGCACTGCACGAGCGCCTGTTTGGTAGTGTACCCGAGGTCAAGGCGATTCACGCCGGCCTGGAGTGCGGCATATTGAAAAGCAAACTCCCCGATGCCGACATCCTGTCCTTCGGCCCCACAATCCGCGGCGCACACTCGCCAACCGAGCGCTTGTGCATTGCGACCGTGGCGCCGTTCTGGCGCTACCTTACCGCCCTGTTGGCGGAACTTTAACTCAGGAGATTGTCCTCATGCTCGAATGTTTGCCTCAGGTTCCCGAGGACTCCATCCTCGGGCTGGCCGCCGCCTGCCGCGCGGACCCCAACCCGCGCAAGGTCGATCTGACGGTCGGGATTTACATGAATGAGGAGGGCCTGTGTCCGGTGTTCGATGCTATCCGTCTGGCGCAGGATGCACTGGTGCAGGAGGAACGGACCAAGGCGTATATGCCTCCCGCGGGAGACCCCGGCTTTAACAGTGGCATGCAGCAGCTGGTGTTAGGGCTGGGCAGCCCGGCGCTATTGGACGGGCGTGTCAGCAGTATCCAGACGCCGGGCGGTTGTGGTGCCTTGCGCGTTGGCGCCGAGATCATCAACGCGGCTGCGCCCGGTGCCAGAGTGTGGGTGTCCGACCCCACCTGGCCGGTGCATATACCGCTGCTGGGCAGCGTAGGGCTGCAGTTTGCCACTTACCGCTACTACGATCCGGCCAGCCACCGCGTCAATTTCGATGCTCTGGTTGAGGACCTCAAAGGGGCGCGGCACGGTGATGTGGTGTTGTTGCACGGTTGCTGCCATAACCCCTGTGGCGCCGACCTCAGCCTCGAACAGTGGGCACAGATCGCCGATATGGCAGACCATCAGGGTTTCCTGCCGTTCATTGATATCGCCTACCAGGGGCTGGGCGATGGCCTGGATGCGGATGCAGCCGGGTTGCGCCTGCTGGTTGAGCGTCTCCCGGAAGTCCTGATCGCCGCGTCCTGCTCCAAGAACATGGGGCTGTATCGGGAGCGCACCGGTGCAACGTTATTCGTGAGTGCCAATCCCGCCAGTGCCGCGGCACTGCGCACGCAAGCCCAGGTGGCGGCGCGACGCATTTACTCCATGCCGCCAGCCCATGGCGCACTGCTCGCCGCACGCGTACTGCAGGACGAGGCGTTGAATGCGAACTGGCGGAACGAGCTGGAGGCCATGTGCTGGCGCATCAACGGTTTGCGCACCAGCCTGGTGAGCAAGCTGGAGCAGTGTACCGGGCGTGACTTCGGTTTCATCGAGCGCGAGAAAGGCATGTTTTCCTTCCTCGGGCTGAGTGCCGCTCAGGCGCTTGCTCTGCGCGAACAGTACAGCGTGTACATGCTGGATTCGTCGCGTATCAATGTTGCGGGTATCAACGGGGCAAATATCGACTACCTGGCAGAGTCGGTGGGCAAGGTCCTGCAGGCGGGGTGAGGGGGCTGCGGTTGCGTACCCGCAGCACTCAGGCTTCCAGCTCCGCCCACCGTTCGATGGCCGTATCCAGTGCCGCCTGCAGCTCACTGAGCTCGGCGAGCACGGCATCCACGGATTCGCGGCTCTGTTGGTAGAACGCCGGGTCGGCAGTGCGTGCTTCCAGTGCGGCCTGTTTCTGCTCCAGCTCCTCGATGCGCGCGGGTAGGGCATCCAGCTCGCGCTGCTCTTTATAGGACAGTTTCCGGCGCGCGGTTGAAGCGGGGCTGGCCGCCACAGGAGCCGGCGTTTCGGGCTTGCTTGCCGGCATTTGCTGGCCCCTGGTTTCCGGCTCCACCAGCCGGCCACCGCGTGCTTCCCAGTCGCTGTAGCCACCCGCCTGCTCCTCTACCGTGCCGTCTCCACGCAGTATCAACAGCTGGGTCACCACATGGTCCATGAAGTCGCGGTCGTGGCTGACCAGGATGACCGTGCCGTCGAAGGACAGCAGGATGTCCTCCAGCAGTTCCAGGGTTTCAATGTCGAGGTCGTTGGTGGGTTCGTCCAATACCAGCAGATTGGCGGGCTTGCTGAACAGGCGTGCCAGAATGGCGCGGTTCTGCTCGCCCCCGGACAGTGCTTTCACCGGTGTGCGCACCCGCTCCGGGCTGAACAGGAAGTCACCGAGGTAGGAAATGGCATGGCGCCGTTTGCCGTTCAGCTCGATAAACTCCTGGCCGCCGCAGACATTGTCGATGAGATTCTGCTCCGGCTCCAGTTTGCCGCGCAGCTGGTCCGAGTAGGCAATCTCCAGTTTCGTGCCCAGCTTCACGCTGCCCTCATCCGGCTGCAGCTGGCCGAGGATCAGCTTGACCAGGGTCGACTTGCCGGCACCGTTGGCGCCCACAATGCCCACCCGGTCACCGCGCTGGATGATGCTGGAGAAATTGCGAATGACAGTCTTGTCGTCGAAGTGCTTGCTGACGTTTTCCAGCTCCGCCACCACTTTGCCGGAGCGGCTCGCCTCCTCCACGACGAAGTTGGCACTACCTACTTTTTCCCGGCGCTGCTGACGTTCGCTGCGCATCTTTTCCAGCGCCCGCACGCGGCCTTCGTTGCGGGTGCGCCGTGCCTTGATGCCCTGGCGAATCCACACCTCTTCCTGCGCCAGTTTCTTGTCGAACAGCGCATTGGCGCGCTCTTCCGCTTCCAGCTCCTGGTCGCGGTGGGCGAGGAAGCCCTGGTAGCTGCCCTCCCAACTGGTGAGATGGCCGCGGTCCAGTTCCGCAATGCGCGTGGCAACGCTCTGCAGAAAGCGCCGGTCGTGGGTAATCAGCACAATCGCGCCGCGGTATTGCTGCAGCTGTGTTTCCAGCCACTGGATGGCGGGGATGTCGAGGTGGTTGGTGGGTTCGTCCAGCAGCAGGATGTCGGGGTCCGCCACCAGCGCGCGTGCCAGGGCGACACGCCGGCGCCAGCCGCCAGACAGTTCGCCCATCCTGGCGTCCTGTGGTAGCTGTAGCTGGGTGATAGTGGTTTCCACGCGCTGCTGCAGGGTCCAGCCATCGGCGGCTTCCAGCGCCTGTTGTACGGCACTGAGGCGGTCAAAATCGATGTCTTCGCCGTCGTGCAACAGGCGGTGGTATTCAGCTAGCAGCTTGCCAGCTTCCGCCAGCCCTTCGGCGACCACGTCGTAGACGGTGCTGCTGTCGGCGTCCGGCAGCGTCTGTTGTAAGCGCGCGATGCGCACGCCGGGTCGCAGCCAGCGATCACCGGAATCAGTCTGCAGCTCACCTGCCAGTACGCGCAGCAGTGTGGTCTTGCCTGCGCCGTTGCGCCCCAGTAAGCCCCAGCGTTCACCGCGGCGGATGGTCAGGTCGACATCATCAAGGAGTACTTGAGTGCCGTAGTGGAGTTGCAGGGATTCGAGTTTGAGAAGTGGCATGGAACGTCTGTCAGTGAGCAGGGGCCTGCATTCTACGGGCTGCGTGCAGCAGGGGCCAGCCACGAGAGCCCGGCATACTCACACATGACAACTGGGGCCCCGGTCTGGTGCCGGAGCCCCGTATAGCCTCGCGAGGGGTATAGGTGCCTGTCAGGCGTCAGGAGGCTTTTTTGGCGGCGCCGCGCTCGGTCGCTACACCCTTGGTCGCGAGCTTGCCACTGCCGGATTCAAGGTGCGCCCGAATGAACCACTGGAACAGCTCGAGGTCCTTGGCGTGGCCGGTCAGCAGGTCCTCTGACACGGGGTCCAGCTCTGCGAGCTCGGCAATTGCCTTGCGCTGGTCAGTAACAACACCGTTGTAAACAATGTCCAGCGCCGCCAGATGTTCGTTGGCCAGTGCACGCTGGAGGGTGTAGTCATCCCAGTCGCGGCGCTTCACCAGCGCGGCCGGCGTACCGACGGGTATGCCACCCAGCGTGGCAATGCGCTCGGCGATGGCGTCCACCATTTCGCGCGTGGCCTCGACCTGTGGGTCGAGCATCTCGTGCACCGCGATGAAATTGGGTCCCACCACATTCCAGTGCACGTGTTTCAGGGTCAGGCCCAAGTCGATCAGCGCCACCATGCGCTCATCCAGTAGCTTGATCACTTTTGCGGCTTGCTTTTGTTGCATGCCCGGTACGGTAAAATTGGTGCCTGTCATTCTGTTCTCCTTTTTTCCGTTGGAGTTGCGCCGTCCGTTTCGCTGCGGCAGCGCATGTTCAAGGCGCTGGCACACCCGGTGTGAGGTTCTCGGCCGGGTTGCGTGCCTGCGCGCTTGCTGCGGCGTCATGCCGCGTTGCTTGGAACGTTGCAAATACCGTTCCAGAATGTGCGATGACCGCACTCGCGCACGAAATCAGCACAAGGGCAGAGTGGCGGCTTGGAGCGGGCACTTCGCTGCAAGGCCGCTGCTGGCGCGGCCCGGAGGCGAACAGGCAATTGCGCGGCGCACTGGTTTGGAGGTGTGAAGCAATGACTCGGGAAACCGATCGGGGCAGTGAAGGCATGCCCTGGCGGGCCCGTGTGGCCCACAGGGCTTTGTGGTTTTTACAAGCGACGTTGTAAAAGCTGCCGCCAGGCAGTGGCGCCTGCCGTTAGAGCAAGTTGTCCCCGCCCTCGGGCAGGCGCGCCGCCCGGGCCTGCTTCTCGATGTCATCGTCACTGTTCTTCAGCCCGCCTTCAGCGAGATGGGCCTCGCCACCGGCTTCACTGGTCGGGGGTTGCAATGGGTTTTCTGGCGCGGGCGCAGTGTTCGTCGGTGCTGAGGGCTCCGCCAGGGCCACCTGAACACCTTCGGGGAAGGTGATCTCCCGAGCCTCGCTGGGCATGGAGATACCCGCAAGGTCGAACGCAGTTTTCACCTGCCTGATCACCGCTGAGCGCACCTTGCGCGCGTCATAGGTCGCCGTGTCCACCCAGTAGCTGACGCGCAGGTTGACCGTTGAGGCCGCCAGCTCATCGACAAGCACCAGAGGCTCAGGCTCGTCCAGTACCGCCGGGTGCTGGCGCAGCACCTCAAGGGCAGCGGTTTGTGCCGCGGCCATGGTGTCGTCATAGGCAATGCCAACCGTGAATTCCTGCCGCGTATGCGGGTTGGCGGTAAAGTTGATGATCTCGTTCTTGTAGATGATGGCATTGGGAATCTGCACGTGGTTGCCATCACGCGTCATGATGAGCGTGGCGCGCGTATTAACGCGCTGCACGAAGCCGCGGTAGCCTTTCACTTCAATGAAATCGCCCACCGCGAAGGGCCGCTGCATGCTGATCAGGATACTGGCCAGGAAGTTCTCCGCGATATCGCGAAAGGCAAACCCGATGGCCAGCCCCAGCAGCCCGGTGCCGCCAACCACGGTGACCGCGAGGCTGGTGAGGCCGGCGATACGCAGCACAATGTAGAGGCCCAGTATGAACACCACAGCGGCGCTGGCGCGGGCCACCATGTCGCGCAGCAGGGGAGTGCGCAGGCGGCGTTCCAGCACGTGGCCAGTCACGCGTGAGGCAAGGCCGGCGAGCAGCCAGGCGAGTAGTAGCAGGGCGATGGCCAGCAACGCGATGGGAAGTGCCCGGAAGGTGGAGGCCGCCATGCCCTGTAATTGCTGGTAGGTGGGTGACAGGTCCCAGGGCGACGAATCCGCGAAGCCGATATTGTTCACCACCGCCACGACGCCCTGTGCGTTGCGCGCTAGATTGCCCGCCCAGGCGATCTGCTGCTGCTCTTGCGCTTCGCCGCTCAGGAACACCACGCCGCTGTCGACGCGTACCTGTACCGGGGCAAACCAGCCGGTCGCCGTGAGAATCGCCCGCAGGCGCATAGCGATGGCCTCGTCCGATGTCACCTTCTCGACGGCGATGCTATCCGCCACGGAAACTTCCGTGAGCGGCACTGCGCTGCCGCTGTGCTCCGTCTCGGCCGCCTGGGCTGTAGTGAGTCCCGCCAGCAATAGCAGCAGGCCGCCGCACAGCAGGCCTGTGAGGCGTGGCGAAGCCACCCGCTTTGCAACGATCTGGCTATTGGGGTGCTGCATCGCTGTTCTCCGTCTGTACCGGAACGGGTGCCTTGAACGTGAGCGTACGATAGGGGAAGGGGATTTCCACACCGGCCTTGTCGAGGGCTGCCTTGATGGCCTCCACCACCTGATCGCGGCTCTGGTGGCGGTCTAGTGGAGCCGATTTTCCCCACCAGCGGACCGTGAAGTCGATTGACGATGAACCGAATTCGCGAGCGTAGACCTCCACTGGCTGCGCGCTGTTCACGAGGGGCAGCCCCTCGACGGCCTGCAGGATAATGCCGCGTGCGGACTCGACATCTTCACTGTAGGCGATGCCCACGATGATTTCATAACGGCGCAGATCCCTGTCGGTGATGACGTGCACGGGATTCTGGAACAGCAGACGGTTGGGCACGATCAGCAGCTGACCATCTGTCTGGCGCAGGTAGGTCTCGCGCAGGGCGATGTGCTCAACCTTGCCCATCAGGTCCTGGCACTGAATGAAGTCGCCAATACGCATCGCCTTGCGCAGCATGATCAAGACGCCGGCGAAGAAATTCTCGAAAATATCCTTGAACGCAAAACCGATGGCCACAGACCCGAGGCCGAGAGCCGTGAGCATTTTCGCGGGCGTCAGGCTGGGGAACACGACCGTTGTGGCAACTAACAGTCCGACCAGCCAGATCGTCACTTTCAGCAGGGTCGCGAAAAGTGACTGCAGCGCCGGGCGCAGCCCGGAGCGCGCCAGCGAGCGGTGCAGTACGCCCACGAATACCCGTGACAATATGCCCGTGACGAGCACCACCAGCAGCGCAATGGTCAGTAGAGGCAGCACCTGCACCAGGCTCAGCCACATACTCTGCAATTGTTCCCGCAGCGGGTTGAGGAACTCCATCGGCGTTGCATCTCCCTCTACTCAGGCCGGGTCCTGAGCATCGAGTGTAAACGCAAATTCGCCGCAGGGGCAGCGTGATCTCTGGTGGGCATGCTCCTGCGCATCGGAGTGATTGAATTCTGCAACACCTGCCGGCATGCTGCTGGGCTGCCTGGCGAGAGAATAACGGTATGTCTGAAGAGCCGCTTTGGAAACCTTCCCCCGAACGTTGCGCGAGCGCGCAAATTACCCGTTTCGCCGCGGGGCTTGCCGCCCGCGGCCATGTGCCTGAGGGAGCAGACTACTTTGCTGTGCACGACTGGGCAGTGGCAGAGCCGGCTTCGTTCTGGCGTGAAGTGTGGGACTTTACCGGCGTAGTGGGTGAGCCGGGTACACAGGTGCTCGAGGCCCCCGATCAGTTCCCCGGCGCCCGCTGGTTTCCTGAGGCCCGGCTCAATTTCGCGGAAAATCTCCTGCAACGCAGGGATGACCACCCTGCGCTGGTGAGTCTGCTGGAAACAGGGGCGCGCCGTGAGCTGACTTATGCCGAGCTCTACCGCCAGGTGGCCGGGCTCGCTGCCTCGTTGCGTGCGCTCGGTGTAGGCCCTGGAGAGCGGGTAGCGGGCCTGCTGCCCAATGTGCCCGAAGCGGTGATCGCCATGCTGGCCACGGCGAGCCTGGGCGCGACCTGGACCTCGTGTTCCCCGGATTTTGGCGTCAATGGCATTATCGATCGCTTTGGGCAGGTTGCGCCCAAGGTGCTGTTCTGTGCGGATGGCTACTACTACAACGGCAAGGCCTGCGCCGTTCTGGACCGGCTGGAGGACATCCTGCCAGCCGTTGGCAGCGTTGAGCAGTTAGTCGTTGTGCCGCTGCTTGCAGCGCAGCCCGCGCTGCCGCAAGGCGTACCCGCGGCCCTGTTTGCGGAGTTTGTCGACCCTGCCGCGAGTGCTATCGCGTTTGCCCGGTTGCCCTTCAATCACCCGCTATACGTGATGTATTCATCCGGCACTACCGGCGCGCCGAAGTGTATCCTGCACGGCGCCGGCGGCACCCTGCTTCAGCACCGCAAAGAGCACAGCCTGATGTGCGACATCGGCCCGCAGGATGTGTTCTTCTACTACACCACCTGTGGCTGGATGATGTGGAACTGGCTGGCGAGTGGACTCGCCAGTGGCGCTACGCTGGTACTCTATGATGGCTCTCCCTTTGCGGGCGAAGGCAGGTTGTTACTGGATGCCATCGACGCGGAAGGCATCACGGTATTCGGTACCAGTGCCAAGTACATTGCGGCGCTGGAGAAGGCCGGTGAGCGTCCCGCACACAGCCACGATCTGCGCAGCCTGAAAACGATATTGTCCACCGGGTCGCCTCTGCTGCATGAAAATTACGAGTATGTGTATCGCGACTTCAAACGGGACGTCTGCCTGTCCAGCATCTCCGGTGGCACAGATATTCTCTCCTGTTTCGTGGGGGGCTCGCCGACTCTGCCGGTACATGCGGGTGAAATCCAGGCGCCCGGACTGGGAATGGCTGTCGCGATATGGAATGAGCAGGGGTGCCCAGTGCAGGAACAGAAGGGTGAGTTGGTGTGTACGGCGCCCTTCCCCTCGTGTCCCTTGGGTTTCTGGAATGACCCCGATGGCAGCCGCTTCCACGCGGCCTACTTCGCGCGGTTCGACGGGGTCTGGGCGCAGGGTGATTATGGCGAGGAGACCGCCAACCGCGGCTTCATCATCCACGGGCGATCCGATGCGGTGCTGAACCCGGGTGGTGTGCGTATCGGCACCGCGGAGATCTACCGGCAGGTTGAGCAGTGCGATGCAGTGCTGGAAAGCGTGGTGATCGGCCAGCAGTGGCAGGGCGATGTGCGCGTGGTGCTCTTCGTTGTGCTGCGTGCAGGGCGCACGCTGGATGCGGCGCTGGAGGCGGAAATCCGCGGCCTGATACGCCGCAACACAACGCCGCGTCACGTGCCCGCACGGATAGTTCAGGTGGCGGATATTCCGCGCACCCTGAGCGGCAAGATCGTTGAACTGGCGGTACGCAATATGGTGCACGGCGAGCCGGTGAAAAACACCGATGCCCTGGCCAATCCCGAGGCGCTGCGGCTGTTCCGCAATTTGCCCAGCTTGCAAAGCTGACCTACGCCAAAGACTGCGGTGCTTGTCGCCGTTGCCGGCCGAAATTCGGTTATCATTGCGCCCCCTGATTCAGGCAGGCAGGCCGAGGCAGCGCGATGGTACTTTCCCGACAGACACATTACGACCGGCAGATAGCCGCTTGGCTCATTCTTTGTGCCGCGGTGATTTTTGGCATGATATTGCTGGGTGGTGTTACACGCCTGACCAACTCCGGCCTCTCCATGGTGGAGTGGCGCCCGATCATGGGTATAGTCCCGCCCCTCACCGATGTGGCCTGGCAAGAGGTGTTCGACAAGTACCGGCAGTCGCCCGAGTACCTGAAGATCAACCGCGGGATGTCGCTTGATGCCTTCAAGACAATCTTCATGTTCGAGTACCTGCACCGGGTGCTGGGACGTTTGATTGGTGTGCTGTTTTTCTTCCCTATGCTGTTCTTTGCCTTCACCGGCCGCGTGCGCGCCGGCTTGATGCCGCGGCTGTGGTTGCTGTTCGTGCTCGGTGGCTGCCAGGGGTTGCTCGGCTGGTATATGGTGAAAAGCGGGCTGGTCGACAACCCGCATGTCAGCCAGTACCGGCTCACCGCGCACCTGGGCCTGGCGTTTGTCATCTACGCCGCGATGCTGTGGGTGATCCTCGATGTGCTTGCGGGCCGCAGGCCCGGCAGCCGGGAACCGCACGCACTCGCCCCCTGGGGCGTGGGCCTGGTGGGGCTGGTGTTTCTGATGATTCTGTCAGGCGGGCTGGTGGCCGGCACCAAAGCGGGGTTCGCCTACAGCACGTGGCCCCTGATGGGCACATCTTTTGTGCCGCCGGGCCTGTATGCGGGTGATCCGGCCTGGCTGGACGCGTTTGAAGATATCACCACAATCCAGTTCAACCACCGCGTGTTTGCCTATCTGCTGTTCGTGATGATTCATCTGTTTGCGTGGCGCCTGTGGCGCACAGGCCTTGGGGGGCGCGAGCGGCTGGCCACCGTGTTCTTGCTCGCCGCTTTGTGGCTGCAGGTGATCCTGGGCATCAGCACGTTGCTGTTGCACGTGCCGATCAGCCTGGCGGCAGCGCATCAGGGCGGCGCCGTGGTGCTGCTCTCGGCAACCCTCTACGCCGCCCATCTCTTGCGCCGGGGCCGCCTGAGCTAGCCCGGACGCTGCAGGCTACCAGAAGCGCAGGGCGGCGTCGTCGGCTCGGCGTCCGGGAAGTAGCCTCCGGTCCTCGCTTTGCGGATCAAAGCGCACTGTCGTGCGGCGGTCAGCATGATTGCGGCGGTCCAGCCGGCGCCGGTCGGGCCCGGCGTATTTCCGCTTGCCCTGGCGGTCGGCACAAAACGCGGGTGACAGGTCCCGCGCCTCGAACATCGGGGGTTTGTCGGGCATGGAAAAGCCTCCTCGGTTACAGGCGGACGCGCCGTTGCACGTCTCTTTCACCTTCAGTGTGGACCTACGGAGTATAGCCTGCACGTTTCCATACAGGTTTTTCTGTCGTGTTGTGACCTGCGTCACATAGCAATTCGGTCGCAACTGGCTTATTCTCCGTGTTGGTTAATTACTAAAATATTCAGTGGCTTAGAGAGTATTAATGAAAATACTCTGAAGACTGCGCAGAAAAGGGCACCCCGTACCGATGACCGCGAGCGCTGACGATCCCCTGCTGCAGAGCCTGCTGGCGCTGTGTCGCTATCACGGCAGTGCGTCTACTGCCGAGGCACTGGTGGGTGGGTTGCCGCTTGAAGAAGGCCGCTTGACGCCATCGCTGGTGCAGCGGGCGGCGAGCCGGGCCGGGCTCGCCAGCCGCATTGTCGAGCGCAGCGCCCGTGCCGTGGAGCCCGCCTTGCTGCCGGCGATTGTGCTGCTGCGAGATGAGCGTGCCTGCGTGCTGGTGGGCTGGAGTGCCAACGGCAGTGAAGCCACGGTGATCTACCCGGAGTTGAACGAGGCGGCGGTTGTCGTGCCGGCGGCAGAACTGCTGGCAGCTGAGACCGGCAGCGTCATTGTGTGCCGGCCGCGGTTTCGCTTCGACCAGCGCACGCCGCGCACCGGCACCTCCGAGCGCGGTCACTGGTTCTGGGATGCGATTCGCGCCAACATGCCCGTCTACCGCGATGTGTTGCTTGCGGCCTTTTTCATCAATGTATTTGCTCTTGCGCTGCCTATTTTCACCATGAACGTCTACGACCGTGTGGTACCCAACCACGCGGTGGAGACCCTCTGGATGCTCGCGATCGGCGTAGTGGTCATCATGCTCGCTGACATTGTGCTGCGCACCATTCGCAGCTATTTTCTCGACCTTGCCAGTCGCCGCGTGGATGTCGAGCTGTCTGGCAAGATCATGGAACGGGTGCTGGGCTCGCGGCTGGAAAACCGTGCACTGTCGGTGGGCTCCTATGCCGTGAACCTGCGCTCCTTCGAAACCGTGCGCGATTTCATCACCTCCGCTTCGGTAACGACGCTGATTGATGTGCCGTTCGCGTTGATTTTTGTCGCGGTCATCGGCTGGATTGCCTGGCCGGTGCTGATTCCGCTGGGGCTGGGTTTGCTGGTGGTGCTGGGGTATGCGCTGGCTACCCAGGGCAAACTGCGCGCGCTCTCGGAAACCACCTATCGCGCGGGCGCGCAGCGCAATGCCACGTTGATCGAAAGCCTGGTGGGGCTGGATACCATCAAAGCCATGGGCGCCGAGTCGCGTATGCAGCGCAAGTGGGAAGAAAGCACCGCCTTCCTGGCACACGTGGGCTTGCAGTTGCGGATGGTGTCCAATTCCACCATCAATGTGACGCTCTGGGGCAATCAGATGGTCACGCTGTTCGTGATTATCACCGGGGTCTACCTGATCACCGCGGGGCAGTTGAGCATGGGTGGCCTGATTGCCTGCAGCATGCTGAGCGGACGGGTCATGGCGCCGTTTGGCCAGGTGGCCGGCCTGGTTACCTCATGGCACAACGCCGAGATCTCGCTGAAGTCGCTGGACGAGGTCATGGCGAAGCCCATGGAGCGCGCCGAGGGCGCCCAGTTCCTGTCGCGGGAAATGTTCCAGGGTGATATCGAATTTCGCAATGTGTCCTTTGCCTACCCGGGCGCGGAAATGGAGTCGCTAAGCAATGTCTCCTTCCGTATCCGGCCCGGAGAGCATGTCGCCATTCTCGGGCGCGTGGGTTCGGGCAAGTCTACGCTGCAGAAACTCGCCATGGGACTGTATCAGCCGACGGGAGGCGCGGTGATGGTCGATGGTATCGACTTGCGTCAGCTGGACCCCAGCGAGCTGCGCTCGCGAGTCGGTTACGTGCCGCAGGACGTCACACTGTTCTTTGGCAGCCTGCGCGACAATATCGCCCTGTCCCACGCCAACGTAAGCGATGCCGCGCTGGTGCGTGCCGCGGAAATTGCCAATTTGTCCGACTATATCAACCGCCACCCCAAAGGCTTCGACATGCAGGTCAGCGAGCGTGGCGACTCCCTGTCAGGTGGTCAGCGCAAGTGCGTTGCGTTGGCGCGTGCCATGGTGCACGAGCCGCCCATTCTGTTGATGGATGAACCCACCGGGTCCATGGATCACTCCACGGAGGTGGCGGTGAAGCAGCAACTGACGGGCTGTCTCAAGGGGCGCACCTGGCTGGTTGTCACCCACCGCAACTCACTGTTGGAGATGGTCGACCGTATCCTGGTCATCGACAACGGCAAGCTGGTGGCGGACGGGCCGCGCGACAGCGTTATCCAGGCGCTGCAGCAGGGCAAGATAGGGGCGGCGCGATGAACGAGGAAAAGGAGGCAACGCCAACGGCACCTGCGCCCGAGCGACCGCGGCGCTTTCTGGCAGACTTCATTTTTGCGCCCTGGTTGCGCGCAACCGATGATACCCGCGCCAGTTGGGAGCAGGATGCCCATCGTGCCTACCTGCAGCAGCAGCCGCTGCGCGCACGGGGCCTGCTCTACGTGGTGGCCTTCATTGTGCTCGCCCTTGTGGTGTGGGCGGCATTTGCCCAGGTGGACGAGGTCACCCGTGGCGAGGGCAAGGTGATTCCCTCGCAGCAGATTCAGGTGATGCAATCACAGGACGGCGGGGTAGTGACCGAAATTCACGCGCGTGCGGGCGACATCGTTGAGGCTGGCCAGCTGTTGGTGCGGCTGGATCAAACCCGCTCCGCCTCCAACTTGCGGGAGAACCAGGCAGAGTTCCGTGCGTTATCGGTGCGCGCGGCGCGGCTCACGGCCAACCTGGCGGGCACCGCATTCACGCCGCAGCCGGAGTGGTCTCTGCAGGCGCCGGGTATCGTCGAGCAGGAGCAGGCGCTGTACGAATCACTGCAGGCACAGCGGACCCTGCAGCGCCAGATCGCCGAAGAGCAACTGGAGCAGCGGCAACAGGAACTGGCAGAGGTCACTGCGCGCTCGCGGCAACTGGCGCGCTCGCTGGAGTTGAGCCGGCAGGAGCTGAGTGTGACGCGGCCGATGGTCAACTCGGGTGCAGTTTCCCAGGTGGAGATTTTGCGGCTGGAGCGCGAGGTGAACCAGCTCAGCGGCGAGTACGATCAATCGCGCGCCCAGCTCAAACGCCTCGACTCTGCCATCGCCGAGGCCCAGCGGCGGCTGTCGGAAGTGGAAGTGGAATTCGAGAATACGGTGCGCGAGGAGTTGACCGACACCATCGCGCGGATCAACGGTCTGCGCGAGGCGGGCGAGGGGCTCAGTGACCGTGTGCGGCAAACTGAGGTGCGCTCTCCTGTGAAGGGCACCGTCAACCGTCTTTACTTCAATACGATCGGTGGTGTGGTGCTGCCCGGCAAAGAGGTCATCGAAATAGTGCCGCTGGACGACAGCCTGCTGGTGGAAGTGCGCATCCGGCCCAAGGATATCGCATTCCTGGTGCCGGGACAGGAAGCGCTGGTGAAACTGACAGCCTACGATTTCGTGGTGTACGGCGGGCTTGAAGGCGTGGTTGAACACATTGGTGCCGACACCATTATGGATGAGGACGGGAACCCGTTCTATGAAGTGCATGTGCGCACCCGGGAGTCGGGTTTTGGTGAGGACATGCCGATCATGCCGGGCATGACGGTGCAGGTGGATGTGCTCACCGGCAAGAAAACCATCCTTGCCTACTTGATGAAACCGGTGCTGCGCGCGAAACAGTACGCGCTGACGGAGCGTTAATGAAACATGTTTTTGTCACACCGGTTGGCGCCCTGCGCAACCGCTGGCGGGAAGCATTCCCCGAGGCGCTGGTGGTTACCTCGGTGGAGGCGCTTGCGCTGGAGGCACCTGCAGCGGAAGTGGCGTGGCTGGATACCAGCCAGATGGACGACACGGCACGCCGGGAGCGCCTTGCAGCTGCCACTGCGGCGGGCTACCGCGTCGTGGTAATGAGTGCAGCGCCCGGGGAAGCGGATGCATTTCAAGCGCTCAATGCCGGTGCTGTCGGCTACTGTCACCTGGAATCGGCACCGGAGCAGCTGCGCGAAGTCGGTCTGGTTGTCGCCCATGGCGGTTTGTGGATGCCGGCGGAGCTGGTGCAGCGGCTAGTGGCGCTGTCAGTGCGTACGCAACCCGCAAGCGATGTCGCCAGGGTCAACCTTGAAGTGCTCACCCCACGCGAACGCGATGTGGCGCGCCACGTGGCGCAGGGGGCGAGCAACCGTGAGGTCGCCGCTGCGCTGGATATCACCGAGCGCACGGTAAAGGCGCATTTGTCGGCCGTGTTCGAGAAACTCGCCGTGCGTGATCGGGTGCAGCTGGCCCTGGTGATGAGCCAGATAGCGGGCTGAGGCGCCGTTAGCGCGCCATCCGTCACGGTTTCTTGCCGCTGGTCAGCGCCCGCTGGTATTGCCCAGGCCACTGGCGATACTGGAAGCTGATGGTATTGCAAGCAGTTGGAGCAGGTAGAGCGTGAGCGGAGTTACCACAGTTTGTCGGCGCGGTGCAGGCGGGTTCAGCCTCATCGAGATGATGGTGGTGCTGGTCATCCTGGCGATTGCCCTGTTGTTGGGTGGCCCCGCATTTACCGACCTCATTCGTGACAACCGCCTGGTCTCCAGCGTCTATGGGGTGCGTGCCACGCTGAATCTTGCGCGCTCCGAGGCGCTGGCGCGGCGCGACCGTGTGGTGGTGTGCCCGAGCAACGCGACGGGCACCGGATGTCTCGATAGCGCCAACTGGAGCGCAGGCTATCTTGCCCTGATGGGCGTCGACGCCAGCGCCACTGTAGATGCGGCTGACACCGGCAACAGCCGAATTCACTGGGAAAACGAAACCAACCCCGCGGTTACCGTCAGCTTCACCCCGAAACTCGTGGTTTTCGACACAATCGGGTCCGCGCTTGGGAGTGCGGGAACCTTTGTATTTTGCGACGAGCGCGGCGCGAGCAAGGCCCGCGGACTGATTCTGACCAACGCCGGTACGGTTGCGGCCAGTGTCGACAGTGATGCCAACGGTGTGGTTGAAGACGGAGCAGGCAATGATGTTTCTTGCTAGAAAACAGCGTTTGTCCAGCGGAGCCCGGCGGCAGTCCGGTGTCACGCTGATTGAGGCGCTGGTCACCTTTGTCATTCTCTCGGTTGGGCTGCTGGGTATTGTCAGCCTGCAGGCCGTCTCCAAGAGTGCCCAGCACCAGGGCATTCAGCGCAGCAAAGCGGTGATGCTGGCCAACGATCTGGTTGAGCGTATTCGCATCAATCCCGCGGGTCTGGCGACGTATACCGCCGGTGGGCTGACAACGCCGTTTGGTGGCGGCACGTTGAGCGCTCCCGCGACCGATTGTGCCGCAGTGAGCTGCACCCCGGCGCAGCTTGCGGCTTACGATCTCTGGCTCTGGGAGCGAGGGATTGACGGCGCGACAGTTACCGCCACGGGATCTGACTCGGTGGTCAGGAATGCCGGGGGGCTGATTGCACCGCAGGCCTGCGTGCGGTTCACCGCAGATACCGGCATGACCCGCACCGGACTGGTGGAAGTCATTATGCAGTGGCGTGGCCTCGGCGAAACACAGGATGCGGTGGCTGCCGTGGGCGGTGAGGCCTGCGGTGGTGCCGCTGCGGGTGCAGACGATTTTCGCCGGCAGTTGGTGGTGAGCACATTTGTCATTGACGAGGCTGAGCTATGACGATGGGCGCGACACGCAAGGCGGGCCAGGGCGGTTTTTCCCTGGTGGAATTCATGGTCGCCATGACGCTGGGCTTGATATTGATAGCCGGTGCGGTGTCGGTCTATCTGGCGACGAAACGTTCCTATACCGAAGTCGAGCAGGTGGCGAGCCTGGCTGAAAACAGTCGCTTCGCCGTCCAGGTGCTGAATGATTCCCTGCGCCACGCCGGTTTCTTCGGCGGCGCACATCCGCGCGATATTGTGGAAGATACCTCTCTGGGTGCGGTGGCGGGAGACTGCACAGGTGATGCTTCCGCCTTCAACGTGGGTGATTATTTACTCGCGGGTGTGCCCTCGGCCGCCGGTGCGGCCTTCGGTTGCATTACCGATGCCCTGCCGCCGGCAGTGGGTGGGCCACCGCGCGAGGTGCTGGTGGTCAAGCGTGTGCTACCGCGCCCCCTGTACGATCGCGACCCAGACGATGCAGCGGCAGCTGTGGATGGCGTGATCAGTTTTCCTTCGGCGTTGAATGCCCAGGAGGTCTACGTCATTGCCAACAGCGAGCGTGGCATCTTGCTGGATGGCGCGGACACTGCGCCGGATGTGCGCGCGGGGAATCCGTTTGCCCTGGCAGCAGCCTGGCCGTATCGCCTGCAGGTCTATTACATTCGAAACTTGCCAACGCCGACGCTGAGTCGTCGTGTACTGTCGTGGGACGCCGGTACCGGTGCCATGGCGATGACAACGGAAGACCTGGTGCCGGGTGTGGAGTCACTCCGGTTTCGTTTTGGTGTCGATACCACGGGTAACGGCGAGGTTGACCGTTTTATGACGGTGGCGGAAATGACGCTAAACCCCGCATGGGAAGCAGTTGAGGCACTGGAGTTGTCCTTGTTGTTGCGCGCACCTGCAGAGGACGGCGCCTACGTGGACGGCCGCAGCTACAATATCGGCGGGTTTGTGTGGCAGCCGGCAGCCGGCGACAACTGGCGCCGTCAGTTGGTGCAGGGAAATGTGTCGCTGCGTAACCCCAAATTGATGATTCGGGGAGGTTTGTGATGACTCGGCAGCATTCCGAGCGTGGTGTGGCCCTTGCGGTGTCACTTTTGTTCCTGCTGGTGGTGACGATTGTCAGTATTACGGCCGCGACCAACAGCTCGGTCGGGCTGCGTATGGCGGGTAACCTGCAGGACAATTACGAGTCTTTCCAGGCGGCGGAAGCGGGAATCTACGGCGCATTGGCATTGGCCGGTACGGCGGAAGACCCTTTCCTGCGTATTGATGACGATACGCCGTTCGCGGGTCTGGATGCTTCCACTGAGCACCCGCTGCGTCGGTTGCGCGACGGTGTGGGAGCTGTGGATGTGCGCGTCGCGGTTGTCGGGATTGCTCGGGAGTGCCCGCGCCCGCCAGGCGAAACGGGCGGCAGCAGTATTGGCGTATTCGACTGTGATTTTTACCGGGTCACCTCGGAGCACGACGTGGCCGGGAAGGCGCGCTCGCGCGTGGAACTGGGTGTGGTCAAGACGGTGGTAGGTGAAGCCGGTTAGGCATCGATTGAGCCTGTGTGAACAGGGGGCGGAAAAAATGAAAATGGCAATGGACACGTGGAATATATTTCGGGCAACGGCAGTGGCTTCACTGTTGCTGATGGCGGGAACGTTTCCCGCAGGCGCTGATGACACGGAAATCTACAAGGCGGAGTTCAGTGCCAGTACCGGTTCCAGACCCAAGGTGCTGGTGGTGTTCGATGACTCCGGCAGTATGGCCACCATGGTGGACCAGCAGCGGCCGCCGTATGACCCGGAGGATACGACTTACCAGCACTCGTTTATCTCCGGTGGCCAGCCCGGCAACTGGTCGGACCGTATCTACTGGTCGACCGATGGCGAGGTACCGCCCAAGAGAATCAGCGGGCAGCCCAATCCGAACTGGTTCCTGAAAAGCAAGAACCGTTGCGCATCCTCGTACGACAGCCTTGCCCTTGATGGCCGCTTCACGGCGGACCGCGCCCGGCGCTGGGTGGATTCGCGCCTGGTGGAAACGGCGGGCTATTTCCGCTGTGATAACGATGATGAGACCGTGCAGGGCAATGGTTGCTTCAAGTTTGTGGATGTAGAGGTCACCACTGAGATTTGTCCTGACCCCGTGGTTGTCGAGGTTACGCAGGCAGAGTGGGAAGCCTGGACGGGACCCAAGACTCGGGATTGCCCTGAGAAGCGTGAGTCGAGGTGTGTTGATAACCCCGCCCTCTGGGATTATTTCATTACCCGGCAGGATCCCTGCACGACCGAGACAGTAATTGAATCGACATGGACGCGCATGCGCGACGCCGTGTGGGTACCACCATCCACAGCTCTGAGCATTGAGAGCTGGCAGCCCCTCACCGGCGGCGTCACCGAGCCGCCGCATGTAGAGTGCCTGAACGACGTGGCTTCCGGGATCACCAACAACGGTTCTGGGACCGGCCCCGGTTATCCGCAGGATGACGTGCAAACCGGCAATGAGTACGGCCCGAACCCGGACCCTTCCATGAATTGGGGTACCGGCGCCTACACGTTCTATACCGGTCATTATCTGGACTGGTACTACGATGACTCTCTGGAGGAGCCGCGTAGCCGCATCGATATTGCGCAGGATGTGGTGTCCACCATCATGCGCAGCAACCCCGGCGTGGATTTCGGCTTGATGGAATTCAATAGTAACCAGGGTAGCAGCAACCACGGGGGACGTGTGGTCAGCCGTATCATACAGGGCATGACGGACACGCAGCGTACCAACGTCGTCGATATGGTGAACTCCATGACGGCGGATGGGGCTACACCCCTTTGCGAATCCATGTACGAGGCCTACCGTTACCTGTCTGGTGGCGAGGTACTCTGGGGCGACGATCGTCGCACGGGCGACAGCTGGCCGCCGGATGATGCCTTACCGCAGGATCCCCTGGTTGCCAGTGGTGGCACGTATAACTCGCCGAGTACCGACTGCGCGTACACCTATGTCATCCTGATGACAGACGGTCAGCCGACTAACGATGACCGCGCCAATACCTATATTGAGACGCTCACTGGCAAGACGTGCAGCAATTATCAGCACGACAGCGGTCAGGGCATGCGCAAGAACTGTATGCCTGAACTTGCCGAGTACATGGCTAATACCGACCTCGACGACGATACGACCAACGGCAACCAGTTCGGTATCACCTATACCATCGGTTTTACTACCGACCAGGATCTGTTGGCCGACACGGCAGAGAAAGGCAAGGGAGAGTACTACACGGCCAATAACGCGCAGGAGCTGGCTGCGGCCTTCCAGGGCGCCATTGTCAGCATCCTGGCGACGGATACCACGTTCACATCGCCCGCTGTGGCTGTGGACACCTTCACCCGTACGCAGAGCCGTGACGAAATCTTCTATGCCATGTTCAAGCCCGGTGAAACGGTCGACTGGCAGGGCAATATCAAGAAGCTGAAATTGCGTATCGACGATGGCGATGCCGTGCTGGTGGATGGTAATGGCACCCCGGCTATCGATGCCGCGACCGGCTTTATCAAGGACAGCGCGGTGACTTTCTGGGGCGCTACGGCAGATGGTGGTGGCGTAGAGAAAGGTGGTGTGGGCGCGCTGCTTGTCGCCCGCAGTGCGGGCTCACGCTCAATCTACACCAATACCGGCTCAGGTGGTGCTTTACAAACGCTGGAGTCCGATAACATCACCGCGAGCGCAATGGGCGTTGCGGATGATGCCGAGCTGCACAACCTGTTTGGGGTTACCTCGGATGTGGCCCTGACACGCCTGATCAACTGGGCGCGTGGTTTCGACGCCTACGACAGGGACGGTGATGGCGACAGCACCGATACGCGCAGCTGGGTTATGGGCGATATCCTCCACAGCCAGCCGCTGGTACTGAACTACGGGGCGCGCAGTGGTTATAGCCAGGCGTCTCCGGACATCCGGCTGTTGGTCGGTACCAACGCCGGCTTTGTGCACATGTTCGGTAACGATAACGGGCAGGAAGACTGGGCATTTTTTCCGAAGGAGCTTGCATCAATCCTGCGTGCCCGCAGTCAGAATGCGCGTTCGTCGCAGAACATCTACGGCATGGATCTCACGCCGGTAGCCTACACGCTGGATGTCAACGGTGACGGCACACTGAATTCCGGCGCCGGCGACAAGGTGTGGGCGTACTTCGGTATGCGTCGTGGCGGTAATGGCTATTACGCCCTGGACATTTCCGATCCGGAAAATCCGTCGTTCCTGTGGCATATCAACGCGTCCAGCACCGGCTTTACCGAGCTGGGCCAGACCTGGTCCGAACCCGTGGTGACGCGTATCCCGGGCTACACCGACGGGAGTGGCGTGGCCAAACCTGTACTGATATTCGGCGCAGGCTACGATACCAACAAGGACAGTTCTGGTTTGGCGACGCCGGATGCACGCGGTCGCGGCATTTTCATTGTCGATGCCGAGACGGGAGCGTTGGTGTGGAGCGTAACGCCGGCTGCCAACAGTGTGAAAAACCTGCGTGAGTCGGGGCTGCAGCACTCGGTGGCGGCACCGGTCACGGTGCTGGACGGCAACGGTGACAAGCTTACCGATCGCATTTACTTCGCCGATACGGGAGGCAATGTCTGGCGCGTCGACCTGCCCGGCAACGTATTGCCGACCGCGAGTCAGACGACTTGGCAGATCAACCAGCTGGCGAGTCTGGGTGGTGGGAATACAGCCAATGACCGGCGCTTCTTCAGTGCGCCCGATGTGGTGCGGATCCGCTTCGATGGCAACCCCATCGATGCGATTCTCATCGGTTCGGGCGACCGCACCAACCCGAATGCCACAGATGTGAGCAACCGCTTCTACATGATCCGTGACCTGGCGATCGGGGCCTATACCACCCCCAGGCCCAGTACTGCGGATTGTGCCGATGAGGATATTGTCGACTTCCGCTGTTTCCTGCCGATTAATAACAGCAGCCTGTACAACATTACCAACAACCGTCTGGTGACGGGCACGGAAGAGCAGCGGGCAACCGCGCTGGCGGCGCTGAAGGCTGCGCTCGGCTGGCGCCTGAACCTGACGGGTGACGGTGAGAAGTCGTTGTCCAAGTCCATTACGCTGAGTGGCAAGGTGTTTTTCACCACCTTCACACCAAGCAGTGTGCTGGACGACATCAACGTGTGCGAACCGGTATCGGGGATCGGTCGTCTCTATGTCGTGGATCTCTACAACGGTGACCGCAACGTGGTTGCGCTGGGCGCCATTATCCCGGACACACCTTCGGTGCATTTCGGTGAAGACGGCCAGATACGCCTCCTGTTGCCCCCGGGTACGCCGCAGGGTGATACCGATGGCGACGGCGAGGAGAATTGCGAAGCGGGGGTGTGTGACATCGGTACGCCCCTGCGGGCGCCCTACGGTGATCACTGGTTCGAGGAGGGCTACTGATGCCGGGTACCGCAGTGAGCATCGCGCAACGCCGGGGAATGGCGGGGCGCAGTGCGACAGCTGGCTTTACCCTGATGGAGGTCATGATTGTTGTGGTCATTGTCGGCATCCTGATGTCAATCGCCCTGCCGGCTTATCAGGGTAGCTTGCAGAAAGGCCGGCGCAGCGACGCGATGTCGGCGCTGCTTGACGCGTCCAACCGGCAGCAGCAATTCATGCTGGACCAGGGTCGCTATACCACGGATATGCAGGAGCTGGGCTATGCCGCCAGCCCGCGGATTTCCGAGGAGGGCCACTACAGCATCAGCGCGGCAGCCTGTAGTGGAGGCGCGATAGCAAACTGTTTCGAACTCACTGCCACCCCGGTCAGCGGTTCGCCGCAGAGCAGTGATACGCGCTGTACCACCTTTGTACTGGATTCATTTGGCACCCGCTCTGCGACTGGTACAACAGCCACCGAGTGCTGGTAATGCGGAAACGCATAGGAGAGAAATCATGAAAGTAGCAGGTCGTTTGAGCGCGCTGGCAGTTTTCTGCGCCTTGTCTGTTTCTGCCGGTGTTGTATTTGCGCAGGCAAAAATGCCGCAGGGCGAGTTTGTCTGCCAGGTGAAAGATGCGGACGGCGAAACACGTTTCGTCGGTATACAGGCGTCTGATCTGAACAGGGCGCAGGAAATCGCCCAGGGCAAATCGAAGTGGGCGGTGCCGGCGGGTCGTGAATTGGTCGAGTGCATCAATCCGAAGACCCAGACATTCAAGAACCGGTCAGCGCAAAAGCAATATCGGGAAGACGTCAGGTAGTTGTGCGCTGGTTCCAGCCCTGTCCCGGAGCACGCGCCCGCCAGCTCCGGGGTTTCCTCTAGCAATAGCGGGAACACCCCGCTCGACTAGCCCGACACCTCGCGCATCCCATGCCGCTCAGATTCTTGTTGTAGCCGCTGCTTGTTTCTGGATCTGTGATCGAGGTCACTTTTCCAAAGCACTCCCTGTCCTTTCGTACAATGCCCGCAGCCGCCGGTCGCCCTACTATCACCCTATTGCTAATGGCGCGTAAACCGCGCACATGTTTCCAGGAGAGCACCACATGGCAGATCAGGCGATTGCAACAGTAGTTTCGGTCTCGGGCACGGCTTACGCTCGTGGACCGAACGGTGAGCTGCGTGAACTACAGCCGGGCGATGTATTGCTTGAGGGCGAGACCGTTGTGACGCCGAATGGTGGCTCAGTCGAGTTGGCACTCGAGGATGGGAGCCCCTTGACTGTAGTCGATGTGCCCGAACTGTTGCTCACACGCGATATCGTGGCGGAACGCGCAGCGAGCGCTCAGGAGAGTGCCGTTGAGGACGAAACGGTTGAAACCCTGTTGGCCAACTTGGAAGGGGATGGCGACATTCTTGATGGGTTGGAAGCACCGGCCGCTGGGGCCGAGGCTGGCGGCGTCAGCGAAGGGCACGGCTTTGTGCGCCTGGCGCGGATTGTGGAGAACACGGACGAGTTTCACTCGGTCGCCCGTTTCACCCCTACCGAAACCGAGTTGCGGGTAGAAGAATCGGCACTCCTGACAGTTGATGCTATCGATGACGCTGAAACAACGGAGGAGGGTGTCCCGGTTGTTGTAGCGGTCAAAGACAATGATGTTTTCGTTGAGGGGTCGGTCATCACCGGCACCAGTCAGCCTGCCAACGGCAGCGTCGTCATCAATGATGATGGCACCGTGACCTACTCCCCCAACGACGGCTTCACGGGAACAGACACGTTCACCTATACCGCAACCACGCCGGATGGCAACAATGCAGACACGGCAACGGTTACCGTAGTGGTGACGGGTGGGGAGCCGATTGCGCCACCTACACCGCCTGTGGTGAGCGTTGGTGATGTCACCGTGGCCGAAGGGGATGTTGCGGAAGTGGTGGTGAGCCTTTCTAAAGCTAGCGACAACTCCGTTTCGGTGCGCTTTCAGAGTGAAGACGGCACGGCGACAGTGGTTGGGGGAGATTACGACCCGGCCTCGGGGACTATTACGTTTGCGCCGGGTACGACCAGCGTCACGATTCAGTTCCAGACCAATGCCGATGAACTACAAGAAGGGACCGAGCAGTTCACGGTCAACCTGAGCGACGCGGCGGGCGCCGTCATTGGTGATGGCGAGGGCGTTGTTACGATTCTAGACGGGTTTACGCCGGTGATCAGCATAAATGATGTCACCGTGACCGAGGGCCAGACGGCACAGGTGACGCTGAGTCTATCCGGGCCGAGTGATCAGCCTGTCAGCGTGCAGTTTGCCACCGCGGATGACAGTGCCACGGTAATCGGTGGTGATTACGACCCGGCGTCGGGCACGGTGACCTTTGCGCCTGGTACGACCACTGCGACAGTGCTTGTCCAAACCAACGAAGATGCTATTGAAGAGCCGACCGAGCGTTTGCTGGTGAACCTGAGCAACGCTTCAGGCGCGACCATTGGTGATCCGCAGGGCGTGGTGACGATTGTCGACGGTACGGAGATCTCACCGCCGCCGCCACCGCCACCGCCACCGCCTGTGGATACAGAGCCGACCGCCAGCGATGGCGCGGCGACGACGGGTGACGCCGGTCCGGCGAGTGCCAGCGGCACGCTGGCCTTCGA
>TARA_R110001599_G_scaffold55095_3_pt1 | contig 36776 bp, 28 predicted proteins | sample TARA_R110001599 | Tara Oceans TARA_R110001599 (sample SAMEA4398360) | marine metagenome | biome: Polar Biome; feature: [MES] marine water layer (ENVO:01000295) within the mesopelagic zone...; material: water (ENVO:00002006), including particulate matter (ENVO:01000060) such as...... | reverse complement strand
TTGTATTACGGGTCGCCGTCGTTATAGGCTTTCCCGAATCCGATAAATTCCTCGCTGGTTAGCGGGGATTTTTTGTATTAGGGCAAGGTGTTTGTTAAAGAGCGGAAAGTACCCATCAATGGGTCTTTATAAGAGGGTGTTGCCGAGGGAGCCCATTTACGATGTTGTCTCCGGCTTCGGTCTAATTGACATCTATATTCAGTAGCATAGTTAATCCAAGCATAATCCCTCTCAATTTTACTCAACTTCGTACTGTATCTGGTATGCCCAAGTATAGGTTGCAACTCCAGTTCTGTTTGCTTATTATGCCACCGGTGGCATAATTATAGTCTTTATTGACTGTTAGCAGATAAGATGAGTAAAAGCGGCTAGCAAAACTAGGAAAATAATAATGAATTCATTTTTTACGAGGCTGCGCGTGCAACGTAGTCGTCTGTCAAGTCTCCTGCTTATTCCCGTCATGCTCGGGTTTCTATCGGGTTGTGGTGAGCAAGATAAAGCGGTGCATCTAAAATTGGCACACACCTTGGACCCCTTGCACACTGTACATAAGGCCATGGTTATTATGGCTCAACGCTTAGATGAGCTTTCCGGTGGGACAATGCTTATCGATATCTATCCGAGTGGGCAATTAGGGAGTGAGCGTGAATTAATTGAATTGCTACAGATCGGTAGTTTATCGATGACCAAAGTGTCTGCGAGCCCGCTTGAAGGTTTTGTGCCGGCAATGAAGATATTTAATATCCCATACCTTTTTCGAGATGCTGAGCACTTTCAGCGTGTCCTTGATTCTAAGATTGGTCGCCAGCTATTGCGCGAGCCATTAGCAGTGAGATTGCTTGGGCTTGGATACTACGACGCGGGTAGCCGTAGTTTTTACTCCACAAAAAAGCCAATTAGCTCGCCAGATGATTTGAAGGGCTTGAAGGTCAGGGTTCAGGAAAGTCAGACGGCAATGGAAATGGTGTCATCCCTAGGTGGTAGCCCAACACCGGTTTCCTGGGGCGAACTATATACAGCCTTGCAACAAGGGGTTGTTGATGGCGCCGAAAATAATCTCCCTAGTTTTTATTTATCCCGACATTTTGAAGTGGCGCCCTATTTTACTCTTGACGAGCATTCAGCCGTGCCAGATATTTTATTAATAAGTCGGTACGTGTGGGAGCAATTAAATCCGCAGCAGCAAGTTTGGCTCCAGCAAGCTGTTGATGATTCCGTTGCATACCAGCGCAGACAATGGGCTATCGATACAGAGCACGCTCTAGCGGAGGTGCGTGCTGCCGGCGTTGAAATAACATACCCCGATAAGTCTGAATTTCGTAAGAAAATCGTCGGCATGATGCAATCTTATGACAACACCCCCATTGGCAGGCTTATACAACAAATTCAGGAGCACCCATAATATGTTAACAATTACCCTGAGTTTTCTAGATAGGATTTTTCGAGGGCTATTGGCGTCGCTCATTGGGCTAATGGTGCTGTGCGTAACGTGGCAGATATTCTCGCGATATTTTCTAGGGGATCCCAGCAAGTGGACCGAAGAGCTGGCGCGATTTCTATTGATTTGGATTGGTTTGCTAGGCGGGAGCTACGCCTATCATATGAAAATGCATTTAGGTTTGGATTTGCTGAGCGGGAAGTTAAAAGGGCCTGCTAAACGAATCCATGAAATTAGTATACATCTCCTAGTTATTTTATTTTCTTCCACGGTATTGATTGTTGGTGGCTTACGCATTGTGCAAATGACAGCTGAATTAAAACAATATTCTGCCGCGCTAGGTGTGCCGATGTCGGTGGTATACATAAGCTTGCCGGTAAGTGGCGTTATGCTCGTTATTTACGCATTAATTGCTATCGCAGAAGTCATTGCTAATAAAGATATAAGCGCGACGAAAACAACTTTGGAGTTAGGCTCATGACGGCCACAGTACTGATTCTCTGTTTTGTATTATTACTAGCAATTGGGGTTCCGGTTGCATTTTGTATTGGTCTCGCGACGTTATCGGCCCTTCTTTTGTCTCTAGATTTTGGACCCGCTTTGGCAACTATGGCGCAACGAATGGTGGGTGGCCTAAATAGTTTTGCATTGTTAGCAATCCCATTGTTTATTTTAAGTGGCGTTATCATGGGGCAGGGCGGAATAGCACGTCGGCTAATCGAGTTTGCGAAATGTCTGGTTGGAATGGTTCCGGGTGGCTTAGCTTTTGTTAACGTAGTGTCGTGCACATTATTTGGTGCTATATCTGGATCTGCTGTTGCAGCAAGCTCTGCAGTCGGCGGATTTATGCTTCCAGAAATGGAGAAAGACGGCTATGACCGCAACTTTAGCGCTGCGGTTACCGCAACTAGTTCGACCACGGGTCTACTAATTCCACCGAGTAATATACTTATTGTTTATGCCATTGCCAGCGGTGGCGTATCGATATCGGCCCTGTTTATCGCAGGATATTTGCCCGGATTACTGGTTGCGGGACTGCTAATGGTGGTGTGCGCGATACATGCGAAACGCTACAACTTACCCAGCGCAGGCCGCAAGAATATACGGGAAGCAGCCGTTGCCGGAGTACGAGCGTTACCTAGTCTGTTTTTGATCGTGGTTGTTATTGGCGGTATTGTTGGCGGGATTTTCACCGCAACCGAAGCCGGAGCAATTGCTGTTTTGTACGCGCTTGCGTTGGCGTGGATTGCCTATGGTGAAATTAGTACTAAAGACATCTACCCGATTTTACTCAAATCGGCGGAAACAACTGCTATCGTTATGTTTTTGGTCGGCACATCGGTAGCGATGTCGTGGCTGTTGGCTTTCCATAATATCCCCACCCAAGTGTCGGAATTCTTACTGCATCTCAGTGAAAATCCTATTCTTATTTTACTAATAATCAATATTGTTTTGTTGTTGGTTGGGTCATTCATGGATATGACTCCGGCGGTGCTTATCTTTACACCGATATTTCTACCTGTTGCAACGCAACTTGGCATGTCGCCATTGCATTTTGGCATCATGATCGTTTTGAACCTTTCCATCGGCCTATGCACACCTCCTGTAGGAAGCGTGTTGTTTGTTAGTTGCGCGATAGCCAAAACGAGTATCACAAAAATAATTCGACCGCTAATGCCAATGTATTTAGCGATGATTGCGGCGCTTATGCTGATTACCTATGTGCCAGGAATTAGCGAATTCTTGCCTCGGTATTTTGGCTTTATTCAGTAACGCTTGGGAACGCTGTGTTAGTGCATACGGTACTGTAAGGAAAAATGCCAATGTTGAAAGTCGCCTCAATCGGTGAGTGTATGCTCGAACTGTCAAATGACAGTGGTGGAACACTTGAGAAAAATATGAATCTACAATTTTCCTACGGTGGCGATACGCTTAATACAGCGGTCTATTTAGCCCGCTTAAATGTAAATAGCGGCTATTTAACGGCGCTGGGGAATGATCCATACAGTAGTTGGTTGCTTGCTGAGTGGGAGAAGGAGCACGTAGATACAACTATGGTGGTAAAACTGCCGGATCGAAGCCCCGGCTTATACTTGATACAAAACGATGTCACCGGTGAGCGAAGTTTCCATTACTGGCGTAGTAGCGCTGCGGCCCGGGATTTATTTGCAGACCAAGTGCGTGCAGATAATATTCATTTGCAGTTAGCGCACTACGATATGATTTACCTCTCGGGAATTTCGTTGTCGCTTTATGACGATGCCTCGTTAGAGCGAGTTTTTTATATCCTGAAAAGCCTACGTGAAAAGGGCAAGAAGATTGTTTTCGATAGCAACTACCGTGTATCTGCCTGGGGGAAAAGTGCGCGCGCTAAACTCAATTTCCAGCGTATTTTCGGTATTGCTGACATTGTTTTACCAACCTTTGAAGATGAGAAAGCGCTTTTTGGCGATTCGAGTCCCGCGAATACTGCGAAAAGACTTCATGACTGCGGCGTATCCGAAATCGCGGTGAAGGATGGCGCCAGTGGAGTGTTTGTGAGCGCGGCTGGCGATCAACAATGGGTGTCGACAGAGGCAATTTTGCGGGTGGTGGATTCTACTGCCGCTGGCGATTCATTTAATGCGGGCTACCTCGCTGCGCGCGCGCGGGGGTTGAGTGCTCCGGTCGCGGCAAGCTATGGCAATCAGCTCGCTGGTAAGGTAATTCAGTACCGCGGTGCCATTATTCCGTTATCTGCTATGCCAGAATTAGGCTTTGAAAGGTAGTACTACTATGTTTAGGGAAAAAGCAATCAGCCGAAGAGCGTTTACGCAAATGATTGGTATGATTACTGCCAGTTATTGGTTTAGCGGATGTGCACGACTCATTCGCGATGAAACCCCAAAGTCTGTCTGGTTGAGCGCTGATGATATTAAAGCCGCAACGCGAGTCCCGGTATTTCCGCGGCGTGATTTTATTGTTGAAGACTTTGGCGTTCGCTCTGGCGGCAATCAAGACGCTAGCTTGGGTATTCACGCTGCAATTCGCGCCTGCAATGAACGAGGTGGCGGTCGCGTCGTTTTGGGGAAAGGTGTTTATCGCAGTGGTCCCATTCATTTGTTGAGCAATGTCGAATTGCATATAGCAGAGGGAGCCGAAATTAGTTTCTATACGGACCCCGCCCGTTATCTTCCCCCAGTTTTTACACGCTGGGAAGGAATGGAGATGCACGGGTATTCGCCACTGATATATGCTTATCAGCAAAGTAATGTTGCGGTCACCGGAGGCGGTACTTTAAATGGTAACGCCGATGCCGATACTTGGTGGCCATGGAAGGGGGATCATGCTGAGCGGAACTGGAGCTATGACCCAAATAAGGATCAAAGGGCGGCGCGCGAGAAATTATTTGCTATGGCAGAGCAGGGCGCTATGGTAAGTGACAGAGTATTTGCTGATGGAAGTTATCTGCGCCCATCGTTTGTTCAGTTTTATCAGTGTAAGGGGGTCTTAATCGAAGGGGTTACGATTACAAACGCGCCTTTTTGGCTTGCTCATCCTACGTTATGTGAAGACGTTACTGTGCGCGGAGTCAACTTTTCTAGTCACGGGCCTAATTCCGATGGCTGTGACCCTGAGTCATGTAATCGTGTGGTGATCGAAAACTGTACTTTTGATACTGGTGATGATTGCATTGCGGTTAAATCAGGCCGAAACGCAGATGGGCGACGAGTAAATATACCCTGTGAAAATATACTAATACAAAATTGTATTATGAAATCTGGACATGGCGGAGTAGTAATTGGTAGTGAGATTTCCGGCGGCGTTAAAAATTTGCATGCACGTAATTGCGTTATGAGCAGCCCGGATTTGGAGCGAGCTATTCGAATTAAAACGAATGCCACTCGTGGTGGTGTCATTGAACACCTGCGCTACGAAAATATTCAGGTAGGTGAAGTCCAGGATGCAATTGTAGTCAATTTCTATTACGAAGAAGGCGCTAACGGACAATGGCAGCCGACGGTTAGAGACGTCGAAATTAAAGGTCTCCGGGTTCGTCAAGCTCAGCGAGCACTGGTGCTGCGGGGATTTCCGAACAACCGAGTAAGTGGTCTAACCTTGATTGACTGCGATATTGAAAGTGCGCGTACTTTAGGTATTATCGAAAACGTTACTGGAATACAATTACATAACGTAAGTGTAAATGGACGTCAGCTGCTGGAAAGGGCGCTGATGTGAGTTTACTAATTGAGATAGGTCAATGGAAATCAAGAAGAGCGGCGCGGAGACAATCAATGATGTTGCCCGTTTAGCGGGTGTGTCGAAGCGAACTGTCTCGCGCGTACTGAATAATTCGTCAAAAGTCAACGCTGAGACGAGGGACAAAATACAAAAAATCATTACCGAGCTCGGATATGCGCCGAGTAAGCAAGCGCGGGGCTTAGCGTCTAGTCGTTCATATTTGCTCGGGCTTTTGTATGATGATTTCAATGCGATCGTTATCCACTCCGTGCAAAAAGGTATATTAAGTGCCTGTGCTGCCCATGGTTATGAGATGGTAGTGCATCCGACGCCGTACCAGAGCAAAGATCTTATCCCGAATGTTTTGAATTTTGTTGCTCGGTCAAAGCTAGATGGGCTGGTCATAATGCCTCCTATTTCTGCTAATGAAGAGCTTATCGCCGCGCTAAAGGAAAAATCAATTCCCTACGTCCGCCTGATTGCGAAAGCGATGGATATCGAAGCGAATATGGTCATTTCCGATGACCGCGCGGCGATGAAAGAAGTCGCCAATTTGTTTATAGAGGAGGGGCGAAAGGACGTCGCAATTGTTTTGGGGCCGCCGCATCGAATTGCGTCTGCAGAACGGTTTGAAGGCTTAAAAATTGCGCTTGCTTCTCATAAAATTAAGATTAAAGCCAAAAACATAGTGGAAGGGGATAATACCTATGAGTCTGGTTTGCAGTGTGCGCAAAAATTATTAGCAGGAAAGGACCGCCCTAATGCAATCTTTGCTAGTAATGACCAGATGGCCATTGGCGTTATTCATGTCGCGCAAGACATTGGGCTTAGGGTGCCCGAGGACCTGATGGTCGTAGGCTATGATGACGACCCAATGTCATCTCGACTGAGACCGTCATTAACAACCTTGAAGCGACCAAATAGTGATATGGCGCAGGCGGCAACGCTGAAATTAATTGCCGCGATTATGAGTGATAAGATAATCGCCAATAAAGTCACCACAGTGTTTACTCCGGAGCTTGTGAGGCGTCAGTCAACAGATTGTTAGACGTATATCGCTCTTGGCAATATAGCTATAACTGTCAAGCAGCGATTTTAACTCAATGTCGCAGCCTACGATTATGATGTTCGGATTTGACAAAGTTATATCCATTCTTACCATCGCTCATACCTTGGTCTCGTGGTAAAGCCGAGTGAACTATATTGAAGGGTAATGCCTGCTTAATTAAATACTCTTTCATGGCTAGATACCTGCTCAGCGGAATTCAACATTGACCTTCTCACTAACTAATTTTAATGCACCCAGAATTGCCACCGGTGGCAATTCTGGGTAATATGGTTTGTACAATTTATGGCTTATTCCGTTTATAGACCAATAAAAAGAGCAATTGAATGGCTAAAGGTAAATTTCGAGGGATTAATACTCCTAGGTATAAATTGTCCGGCCGGTATTTGCACTGCAAAATTGTGTTGGTGGTATACCTGAGCATGGTCGGCGCGTTGGTGGGTGCGCAGGATATTGAGAGTGGATTATTAGCTACTCCTAAATCTAGATTATTTGTGTTAACGGATATTGGTGGTGACCCAGATGACCAAATGTCGTTAGTGCGATTGCTTACGTATGCTAATCACTTCGATATTGAAGGCTTGGTGGCAACGCCCACTGGCCCGCAAAAAACCGAATTATATCCTGACAAAATAGAACATATTATCGGCGCCTACGGAAAAGTTCGGGCCAATTTAGAGATGCATGAACGTGGCTTTCCCTCTGCAAAAAGCTTGCTCGCTACTGTTGCGGCGGGCATGCCACTACATGGTATGGATGGTGTTGGGAAGGGGAATGATTCCCCTGGGTCAGAACAACTTATTCGTGCAGTTGATCGAGATGATTCCCGTCCACTTTGGCTAAATATTTGGGGTGGGCCGAATGCATTAGCTCAGGCCCTGTGGAAAGTTCGTAATACTCGGACTGAAGCCGAATTGGCGCGCTTTGTATCGAAGTTACGCGTCTATGCTATTTCGGATCAAGATAATAGTGGCCCGTGGATTCGTCGCGAGTTCCCAGATTTATTCTATATTGTCACGCCTGGCGTTAATGCTGGTGGTGGGTTTCATCACGCGACGTGGATAGCGATTGGGGGCGATAATTTTCACGGTCGTTTTGGTGGCGCGGATTCTCAGCTAGTAAGTAATGAGTGGCTAGAAAGAAATGTTCGCCGCAAAGGTCCATTAGGGGCGTTATATCCCCGGTGGGAGTTTATGATGGAAGGTGATAGCCCTGCCTTTTTGTATTTAATTAATAATGGTTTAAATGTAATTGAACATCCTAATTGGGGTGGGTGGGGTGGTCGTTACGAGCTCTATACTCCGCGTAAAGAAAAATGGTTTCTAGAGGAGGAGACCCGCCCCATATGGACCAATGCGCAAGATGAAGTAAAGGGTCTTGACGGAAAATGGCATACTACTAACCACGCTACTATTTGGCGATGGCGTGAAGCTTATCAACGAGATTTTGCAGCGCGAATGGATTGGACAATAAGTGCATATGAGGACGCGAATCATCCGCCTGTAGTGGCACTTAAACATCCTGAATATATCGATGCAAAAGCCGGGGATCGCGTTGAGCTTGATGCTAGTGCGTCTTTTGATCCCGACGGTGACGCCTTGTCATTTGATTGGTTTATTTATGCTGAGGCCGGAACGCTCGGTATTTCCAATGCTAGAACTGGAATTATGCTAGATATTAAAAATCATGATCAATCCACGGCTTGGTTCCATGTTCCGACAGAGAGGGTGATGCCGCCGGGCACAGGAACAATGCATATTATTGTGGCTGTAACCGATCATGGCTCACCGCGCTTAACCAGGTATAAACGTATTATTGTGACCGTTAAGTAATGCGGCTATCAGAATGAGTCTATTGAATGAGGTCGAAATGCAAGCTAAGCACATGAATCACCGTCGATCCATTTGTTGTAGTCGTACAATATTAAAGAAAGTATTCATTATTTTCGCATTTCTGTTATCTGGTTCTTGTGCGCAGCATTCGGTTGAACAGCAAGCTATGCCTAGTAATATAAAAATTTCTGCCAATCAACGATTTTTTCAATATTTGGATGAGAGACCATTTTTCTGGTTAGGTGATACGGCGTGGTTATTGTTCAAAAGGCTGGACCGTGAACAAACGGGGGATTACTTAAGCGATAGGCGTAGGAAGGGGTTTAATGTAATTCAAGTTATGTTGATACATAGTGTCAGTGATACCAACTTCCAAGGTGATAGCGCATTAGTTGCTAATAATATCGCGCAGCCCAATATTACCCCGGGCCTCAATTCTGGAAATGAAGAGCAGTATGATTATTGGGACCATGTGGATTATGTAATTAAATTAGCTGCGGAAATGAATATTTGGGTAGCGCTCGTCCCTGTTTGGGGGACTGCCGTAGCCGAGGCAGGAATTACAGCCGAACAAATTAAACCTTACATTGAATTTTTAGCGGAACGCTATCGCGGCATGCCTAATATTGTCTGGTTAAATGGTGGCGATACCGACGGTGATGATAACACAGACGTCTGGCAAGTTATTGGTTCGACCTTGAAAGCGCGTGCGCCTAATCAATTGATTAGCTTTCACCCTAGGGGAAGTCGGATGTCGTCGCAGTGGTTTCATAATTCTGACTGGTTAGATTTTAATATGTTTCAGTCTGGTCATCGTCATTATGAGCAAAAGCCAAATAAGAAATCTCTCCCCTTTGGGCCGGATAATTGGAAATACGTCGCAATTGACTATGCTAAAACACCTATAAAACCAACGTTAGATGGTGAGCCATCATACGAAGAAATTCCCTACGGTTTGCACGACACATCACTTCCATATTGGTCGGCAAAGGATGTTAGGCGTTATGCGTATTGGTCGGTGTTTTCGGGCGCGGCTGGATTTACCTATGGGCACAACAGCGTAATGCAATTTTATGATCCTAATGATCAGCAAAATAAAGCCTTTGGCCCTAAGTCGCATTGGCGCGATGCTTTAGATGCCGAAGGCGCCACGCAAATGCAATATTTAAAGAGTTTAATGCTCTCATACGGCTATTATGATCGGCGGCCGGCGTCGGAGATTATCGTTAATCAAGGTGACAAATACCAATACCTTGCTGCGACTCGAGGGAATCGTTACGCGATGGTTTATGCCTATTCAGGACAAGAAATAAAGCTTTATATGGATAGGTTGCCCTGCGGAAAATGTGCGGCGAGTTGGTTTGATCCTCGTTCTGGCAAACACTATAGCGTGGGGCAGTATAGCAATGTAGGTATAGTATCATTTTTCCCTCCAGGGAGCGCTAAAGAAGGCGAAGATTGGGTGTTGGTGTTAAGCGCCATAGATTAAATTTTGGTGTGAGATAAGAATTAAATCTTATGATGCTATCCGCTGTTGTGAGATTCGACAGCATATTGCTCAATACATGGTCTGTACTATGCCGCAATGTGGTTCTGTTGAAGAGAAAGAGAGTCTTTATTTAAGTAGTATTGCCACCGGTGGCATTCTTGGTTAGTATAGTCAACTCTCGTATTGGTGAACAAATAAAATAGTAATCCGTGTTTCTCGGCCTAAATTAGGTGAGGCAAGGGCACGAATAATATAGGCACTTCAAGCGGCTTTACAATGGAGTGGTTGAACGTTCGGGCGCGGTATACGCTGCGCTGAAAGTGAATTGCTCTGCTCATAAAAAATCAGTACTGGGTGATTGGTATCCTTATGAATTTACATCATCATATTTTTAATCTGAATCAGTATAAGTATATTTTTCTCGCGTTTTTCGGCATGTCATTTATTGCGTGCAGTGAAAAAGCGCCCCAAGAAAATGCAACCACAGCCGTCGCATCCGAGCAGGCAGTAATGCCGCTAGCCACTGTTTCCATTGCAAATTCTCTGGATACTGCGGTAAAGGAATCCGTTATTGCAATTGAACTTGGTAAGCTCGGCTTAGATGCTGATGCGGATAGCAACGCTTACGTATTTCGAAATGGCAAGGATACGTTGCCACATCAGTTTATTGATTCAAATGCTGACGGTGTGCATGACCGCGCGTTGATTTTAACTGATCTGGCACCCGCTGAAAAAATTCAAGTAAGTATGCAGTCTGCTGACGACGGGGAAGTTGCGCGTAAACTGAAGCGAACCCACGCGGAAGTTTCCATTAAGCGTGGTGGCCAGTGGAACGGTAGTGTGTACGAGGGAGGCACTTTTTATAATGTTGAAACCGTTACCTTGCCGCCGAATTATACAGATCACTCTGAATTTATCAGGTATGAGGGGCCTGGAATTGAATCGGATAAGATTGGCTATCGGGTGTATCTGGATTGGCGTAACGGATTCGATATATTTGGAAAAAAAGAAGTAGGTTTACACTTAAATCGTGTGGGTTTAGACGGTTACCAAAGCTATCACGAGCCTGCTGATTGGGGCATGGATATTCTAAAAGTAGGAAAAGCGGTTGGCGTTGGCGGTTTTGGTGCATGGGTAGGCGGTGCGCTTGAGCGTATGTCGAATGTGCAGAGCTGGACGACCAGTATAGTTGAAGATGGTGATCTCTATTCATCTTTCACAATAGACTATAAAGGCTGGGAGTCCGGCGGAATTACCCATGATTTACGTGCGCAGTTATCCATGGTGGCAGGAAGCTCGTCGGCGACCGTTGATATAACCACTGATCCGAGCGTCAAACAGCTAGCTGTGGGTATTGTTAAGCACGAGGGCACAGTATTACTGCAGGGAAATATTGATATCACCGGTGAAGCTTGGTCGTATATTGCGACTCTTGGCCATCAATCATTGGATGGCCAGCCGTTGCTTTTATATGTGCTGTTTAAGCGTGAAATCTTCGACGCTTTAGTTGAAGACGAGTTTAATCACGCTTTGTTACTAAAAGTCAGGGGCGGCGATTTAAGTTATAAATTTGGCGCGTACTGGGCTGGCGAGCCAGGTTCAGATCTTTCGATTAATGCAGTGACAGCGATGTTGCAACACGAGGTTGAGCGTCTAACATATCCGCCACGACTAAGTGTAAGCAATGCAGCGAGTAAGGCATTTAAAAAGCAACTTGGCGGTATTGAAAGCGCCCTAAAATGGTCCAAGTTGCTAGCGGAATCTGAAGTTAAGCGTATAGGCAAAGAGCTTGAGTTTGGTGAGTTTGATAGTGCTCGCGAACGAGATGCCAATTGGGAATACACCACTGGAATGGCGGCTCAGTCAGTCTATCAAGTAGGTAAGGTGCTCGGTGACAAGGCGCTAATGCAATGGGGTAAGTCTGTTGTCGACAGTTACATAACCGATGATGGCGAAATTGAAACCTACGATGTCGATATTTACAACATCGACAGTATTAATTCAGGGAAGATGCTGATCGAGCTATTCAAGGATACCGGTGAAAAGAGGTATTTTTTAGCTGCTAAGAGGCTGCGTGAACAGCTGCGATACCATCCACGTTTAGAATTAGGCGCATTTTGGCATAAGCAGCGTTACCCCTATCAATTGTGGTTAGACGGCGTTTATATGGGTATGCCATTTCTCGCTGAATACACCATGTTGTTTGAAGATGGTTCGGCGCTAGGCGAGGTTATTGAGGAGTTTCGCGTCGTAAGAGAGCATTTGCGGGATGCGGAGACCGGCCTTTATTTCCATGCACTAGATGAAAAAAAGATGCAGGTCTGGGCGGATCCAGCAACGGGCCTGTCCCACTATTTTTGGGCGCGAGGTATGGGGTGGTTGGCGATGGCTATCGTCGATACCCTGGACTTTATTCCTAAGAGTCATAACCGAGAACGACAAGAATTAATAGCGATGGCAAAGGAGCTTGCTGACTCACTGATTCCGTTTCAGGACAATAATGGCGTGTGGCATCAGATAATCGACAAGGCTGGAAAGGTTGGAAATTACCCTGAGGCTTCATCGAGCAGTATGTTCACCTATTTTTTTGTAAAAGGCGTCGTCAAGGGCGTCTTGCCTGAACACTATAGAATGGTGGCGGAAAAATCCTACGATGCGTTGATTCGTGAATTTGTCCTAGTCGATGTAGACAGCAATATACTGCTAACCCAAAACTGCATGGTAGGGGGGTTGGGTTTCGGCCGAGACGGAAGTTATGAATATTACATGAGCGAACCCGTTGTCGATAATGATCCGAAGGGGATTGCTCCTTTTCTAATGATTGGGCCACTGGCGCTAAATGCCTTTGCGAAATAGGCAGCGACAAATTCTTTAAAAATACACGTTTTGGAGGTTTTTAGTGAGTACTACGTATTCTGTCCGCTTTGCGGTGCATGAAGATCACTACCGCGGTATGGATACCGCTGAGTTGCGCAAGCACTTTTTGATCGACGATCTTTTCAATGAGGATCAAGTCACGTTAACTTATACACATTACGAGCGTTTCATCGTTGGTGGCGCTATGCCGCTAACTGAACCGCTAAAATTGGATACTATTGACGCCGTTAAAGCAGATTATTTTTTAGCGAGGCGAGAGCTCGGCGTCATTAATGTCGGTGGCGCTGGCGCTATTAGCGTTGATGGAGAGGTCTTTGAAGTTAACTACAAAGACGCTATTTATATCGGGGCTGGAGCACGAGATGTTGTATTCTCTAGCTATAATTCGTCTGTGCCCGCGAAATTTTACTTAAATTCAGCGCCGGCGCATAAGTCATACCCTCATAAAAAGATTAGCATGGGTGACGCAGATGTTCTTGAATTAGGCTCTGGCGCTACCAGTAATCATCGTTATATAAATAAACTTTTAGTGAACTCTGTTGTTGAAACCTGTCAGTTGCAGATGGGCATGACTGAGCTGCTCAACGGCAGCGTCTGGAACACGATGCCAGCTCACATTCATGACCGGAGGATGGAGGCATACTTCTATTTTGCATTGCCCGAAGATCAATCCGTGTGCCATTTCATGGGGCCGCAAGAACAGACGCGGCATCTTTGGGTTCAAAGCGAGCAAGCCGTTGTGTCACCGCCATGGTCAATGCACTCCGGTGTGGGTACTGCCAGTTACATCTTTATTTGGGGTATGGCCGGCGAAAATCTTGATTACGACGACATGGATAAGTTTAACGCGAGTCAACTGAAATGAACGCACACCCTTTATTTGATTTACGCGGGAAGGTCGCGCTTTTGACGGGTGCGACCCACGGTTTGGGCTTGGCGATGGCGGAGGGTTTGGCGAGCGCTGGCGCTACAGTGGTAATAAACGGGCGGTCTTCGCAACAAAAAATTGATACTGCCGTTAATCAATTGCTAGAAAAAGGCTACCGTGCAGTGGGCTACCGCTTTGATGTGTGTGACGAAATCGAAGTGGAGACCGCTGTAGCACGAATTGAATCCGAAGTTGGTCCGATACACATTCTTGTCAACAATGCGGGTATCATCAAACGAGTACCTATGCTCGAAATGTCGCTAGATGAATGGAATCAGGTCATCAATACCGACCTTACAGGTGTTTTTATCATGACAAAACCAGTGGCTCGACGAATGGTCGAGCGAGGCTGTGGCAAGATAATTAATATTTGCTCTATGATGAGTGCGTTGGGCCGCGATAGTGTTGGTGCTTACGCTGCGGCTAAAGGTGGCCTGAAAATGCTTACCCAGAATATGGCTACAGAATGGGCTCGCTATAACATTCAGGTGAATGGTATAGGTCCAGGCTATTTCGCTACCGACCAAACTGCACCGATTCGGGTGGACGGTAACCCCTTTAATGAGTTCATTATTCAACGTACTCCTGCTAGCAAGTGGGGCCAACCAGCAGATCTGCAAGGAGCTGCGATCTATTTGTCTGCGCCGGCAAGTAATTTTGTAAATGGACATATTTTGTATGTGGATGGGGGAATACTTGCGACTATTGGTAAGCCAAGTAATGAGTAATAGGCTGATTCAGTCGTATGCATAATTACGCCGTTGTTGAACGGTATTCTCCAGCAAAGTATTACCGACAGGTATTAATATACTCTTTAAGGGGGTGATTAATTCTGCACAATTCAACTATGACGAGCGTGGCAATCTCTTCTGCCCCGTAAGGGGATAGGTGAGTGTTGTCTGATATGCCTTCGTGGTAGTTTTTGTGTCGAGGAGAGACATGCAGATAGTATTCCTTAGATCGCTCCGCGCCAAGCGATGTAATAAGTCGCTCCGTAAGCATATTTAAATCAATAAAATCAACGCTAAGTTCTCGAGCGAGGTCACGCATTACCATCGGATATGGCCCATGGGTGTCTATAAGTGAACCGGCGTCGTTAAAACTTCGCCTTACTATCGATGAAATTAGTACAGGTGTTGCGTGGTGACTCCGGGTATCGTCGACGTATTGCCGCAAATATTCTCGATAGCTGCTATAAGGATTTGTATAACGGTTTGGGTCACCTTCTTTTTGATCATTATGCCCGAACTGGATAAACACAAAATCGCCAGGTTTTAGCTGTAGAAGAATTTGCTTCCAGTTACCTTCATTAATAAAACTTTTGCTGCTGCGCCCATTTTTAGCGTGATTATGTATGCTTAAGGGAGGCCGAAACTTTTCCCTAAGCTTTTCTCCCCAGCCGGTTTCAGGGCGGCGATTTTCTTCCTTTATTGACATTGTGGAGTCGCCCGCTAAAAATAATTGTGGCGACGCGCTCGGAATATTACTACAAGCTCCAAGGCACGATATAAGTGCGGTCATTACTAATAGTCTCATGGATTATTTCGGGTCCGTGCTGTTGGGTTAATTGAATTGGTAATTACCTTCCATTTAGCTTTTACTGAATTTTTCTATATTGTTATTCGCTTGTCGCAAACGACAAGTGACGGTGGATCGATACGCTGGTACCCCTGCTGATATTTTGGTGGTTGGTTATTTTTTTGCCGTTTCGGTCGATTAAGGTGTGATACTTTATCCTTTGGTGCCACCGGTAGCAATTTTTTTGTTTTATTTGCTATCTCGGAGAATAATTCGTCAAAAAACCTATTGCCACCGGTGGCATTATTGATTAGGATTTCCTTGTTGGTAGCGATAGTGGCAAAGAATGCTACCGATAGCATTTAATGCAAGCGGGGGTTTCATTAGCACTGGGTTACGCTTGCTTGCCAATCTCGCGGTTTAAATTACGACAGAATAATGAAAACAATGGAGATTCCATGAATACCAAACCAAATCGTAGAACACTGTTAGCGACAAAGATATTGTCCGCTAACTTAGCGCTCGGTAGTCTTGTTTTTTCGAGTACGATTGCCGCGCAAGAGCAAGATCAAGAGGTTAGTGAGGCAAAACCTGTAATTGAGGAAGTCGTTGTCACGGGTTTTAGATCATCACTGGCGGCAGCGCGGGATTTAAAACGCGACTCCGTAAACCAGACCGACAGTATTGTGGCTGAAGACATCGGTAAGATGCCAGATTTAAATCTTGCTGAATCCCTTCAGCGCGTCCCTGGCGTAGCAATAACGCGCGAAGGTGGTGAAGGGCGAAATATTACTGTTCGCGGGCTTGGCCCGGCATTTACTAGAACCACTCTCAATGGCATGGAGGTCCCGTCTGGTACTGGTGGGCTAGACTCATCCGGCGGGGTGAATCGTGGCCGAGACTTTGATTTTAATATTTTTGGGTCTGAGCTTTTTAACAGGATAACAATAAACAAAAGTGGTGCAGCGCATATAGAAGAAGGAGGATTAGCGTCGACGGTCGAGCTATTTTCGCATAAACCATTAGATAAAGAGGGGCGTGTAATCAGTTTAAGCGCTCAAGGCTCATACAATAAAGATTCCGAGGAGTTGGACCCAAGAGTGACCGCGCTCTTTAGCCAAAAATTTGCTGATGATACATTAGGTGTTCTGCTTGCCTATACTCATTCGGAGCGGTCTGTCCACCAAGAGGGTGCAGGTACCGTACGTTGGACTTCACCCTATGCGAACGGGAATCGGACGTGGGTGGGCGAGGACTCAGATGTAGTGATTAATGGTACGCCGAATCCGCAGGGGAACCACCCGGATGCGACTATTGACCCAAATAATCAGTTGGATTACTTATGGACCCCGCGGCTTCCTCGGATGGATTCATTTAATCGTGTCCAGGACCGCACTGGTTATACTATGGCCTTGCAATGGCGTCCTATCGACCGCTTAACCCTCGGTTTTGATCTGGTGGGGTCGGAGCTAAAAGCAGATGTAACTTCATATAATTATTTTGCTCAATTCCGCAATCTACAAGAGACGATCACCCCAGTTGAAGTGACCTTAGATCCTAGCGGCAGAATTATCACTGGCGGTACCTTTACTGGTGTTAAGCCTCGGTCTGAAACCCGCGGGCAGTTCAGCGAGACTGACTTCCTGCAAACAGTTTTTTCTGGTGAATACGATTTAACAGACGATATTACGCTAAGAGGTATGTACGGAAGAGCGAGCTCTGATCATACCGAACAACAATATCGTTTTAATATAACGGCAAAAGACGGCCAAGAATTTAGTTATTCATTTAACGAAAATAGCAATATACCAAGTATGTCATATGGTTTTGATATCCTCGATCCAAGTTTCTACGAGTGGTCGGGACCAACCTTTCGGCAGGACGACATTGAACGCGTCAATGATACCTTTAAGGTTGATCTGGAAGCGCGTGGCGATATGTCTACGGTTAGAACGGGTTTGATTTGGAATACTCGAAATGTAAATTCTAAATCATATAGGGCGGTTGACCTAACGCCATCGGCAAACTTGCCGCCGGTAAATATGGAAAACGCCCGTTTGCTAAGCTCAGTGGTGGATAATTACGGAAAGATTATCGGCGCTCCTAGCGGTTTCCCTGTTGACTGGCTAGTTACTGATTTCGGCGCGGGTATTGCTGCATACAATGCTGGCAGTTTCGAAATCGATTTGGACTCGGCAGATACGTTTGATATAGACGAAGATACCTTTGGCGGTTATGTCGAAGCTGAGATCGAAACCTCGCTACTAGGACGGCCCTTTACCTTCAACGCTGGTCTACGGGTTGTTAAAACTGAGCTGCAATCAAATGGCGTGGCAAGTGATGGTAGTGACGGGTACATCCCGACGAAATTTGAGCAAGACTATACGGAGTATCTGCCGTCTACTAACTTTACCTGGGAAGTGCAGGATGATTTGTTAGTACGAATGAGTATGGGACGTAACCTGTCTAGACCAGGGCTTAGTTCGCTAGCTGGATCCGTTAGTGTAACACCAATCAACGGCGTGGTGACGGTTGGCAACCCAGACCTAGAGCCTGTCCGGGCCAGTGCGATTGATTTGGGCGTGGAGTGGTATTTTGCTGATGAGTCGCTATTGAGTCTCACTTTTTTCCACAAGGATATTGAAAGTTTTATTAGTGGCGAGACCAAAGAAAATCAGCCGCTTCCCGCAAGCGTTCAGTCTATAGTTGCCGCACTTCCGCAGTATGATCCAAACGATCCACTCTATGATCCCAGTGTATTGGCACCAAATAGCTCTGACTGGAGCATAAATACCAGCGTCAATGGCGAAGGTGCTGAGCTAGACGGTTATGAGATTGGCTATCAGCACGCGCTTGACTTCTTATTCCCCGGTGTCGGCGTGTTTGCAAACTTTACCCATGTTGAATCAGAGGCCGTATTTGGTAACGGCATTGTAGGATCTTTGGAGGGGCTGTCTGAAAATAGCTACAACGCAGGTATCTATTATGAGAGCGATGTAGCAGGTATTCGCTTTGTACTTAATGACCGAGACGACTATGTTACTGATCAAACCGGTGACAATGGCAATACCTCTCACGCGACAACGGGACCAACGCGTATCGATATGTCTGCGTTCTGGAATATAGCAGAAAGCTATAAGGTAACGCTGGAAATAGTAAACCTAACTAATGAGGAAGAACGCCTGTATACCACGGGACCCGTTGGCGATATGGATCTGATGCGGGAGTTTAATTCTACAGGTACTGAAATCCTTTTCGGTATTCACGCAAACTTTTAGGTCTCTTGTGAGGTTCTATTTGGGGTGGCCTTGCCACCCCTTTTTTTACCTAATATTTATGACTTTATCGTAGGACGCTAGCAGCGATATAGCTCTAAACCATATTCTTTGAAGGTATGATTAAAATGAAAATTTTAGCGTGCTGGTCGACTTATTTAATCTTCATAAGCGGCATTTTATTTTTGTCCATAGATGCGCAAGCTAGCCAAAATGCATGTGCTGCAGCGAGTGGAATCGTTGACAAAATTGATCTTCCAAAAATCCCTAACCGCGCCTTTGATATCAGTGATTTTGGCGCAATGAAAGGTGGTGAAATAGATGCACGGCCCGCGATTCTTGCGGCAATCGCCAAAGCAGTGGCAGAGGGCGGGGGTAAGGTTATATTGCCCGAGGGGCTGTGGTTGAGCAAAGGGCCTGTGGTGCTGCAGAGCAATATTGAATTGCATTTGTCAGCGGGCGCTCGGCTATTGTTTAGTGCGGAGCCGGCTGATTATCTGCCGGTTGTTTTAACGCGTTGGGAGGGTACTGAAGTTTTCAGTTACTCGCCTTTAATCTACGCTTTCGACGTCCATGATGTTGCAATTACCGGTAAAGGTACTATCGATGGGAATAAAGATAGTAAATTTTTTGCCTGGCATCCGAAAGAAAAATCCGATCAGTTGCGTCTACGACAAATGGGCGCGGCGGCAGTTCCCGTCGCTTTGCGGCAGTTTGGGCAAGGACATTTTTTACGCCCTCCGCTGATTCAGTTTTTCTCGGCGACGCGTGTGCTGCTAGAGGATTACACCGCGAAAAACTCGCCGTTTTGGGTTAATCACCTAAACTACACTAGCCATGTAACCATGCGCGGAGTAAATGTCGACAGCCACTTTGCAAATAATGATGGCGTTGATGTTGAATCCAGCAGCTTTGTTGTCGTAGAGAATAGTCATTTTCGTACAGGAGACGACTCCGCCGTCGTTAAATCTGGCCGGGACCTAGATGGCCGCCAAATCGCGAGGCCAAGCCAATATGTAGTATTTCGCAATAATGATATGGGCGGGGAAGATGGAATTGCCCTAGGTAGCGAAATGTCTGGGGGGATTAGTGATGTCTATTTTGTCGACAATATTCTAAGGACGGGGAGTTCGGCTATCCGATTTAAATCTAATTTAGATCGCGGCGGCATAGTCGAGAAAATTAGGGTGTGTAATATGAGGGTGGAATCATTTGATAATTTATTCTGGTTTCAGTTGGACTACCCCGGATCACTTGGCGGCAATTTCCCTGCGATTTATCGAGACATCATCTTTGAAAATATTAATGTAGAGCGGGCTGCCACAGCCTTGTATGTTAGCGCGCCTGAAGGAAGCCCATTGCGTGACGTGACCTGGAAAAATGTTGATATTAAAGAAGCCGAGACGACATTCTATTTAAAAAATGCTGAAAACTTGCGTTTTCAGAACTTCCGTGTCAACGGTGAGCGCATTGATGGTCAGCTTAGCTGGCAATAGTTACTATCAGGAGGCAAGTTTATGGTGAGCATCTATAAGATACCTAATAAAGCCGTATTGTCGATTATTATGGCGGCTTTCGTTTATCTACTCCCAAGTATTGCGCACGCAGAATCGTCAAATATCGCAATGTCCTGGGCCGCGCGATTTTCAAACGAATTGATTGATGAATATCCCGAACCTTGGTTAATGCGGAAATCTGACGGCAAATACCGCTGGTCCTATACCCATGGCCTGGTTTTGAAGGGTATTGAGAGCTTATCTAGCAAACAGTCTGACGATCGATACTATGCGTACGTCAAAGCCTATGCTGATAAATTTATTGATGAAGATGGCGTAATCAATACTTTTACACCTTGGGAGTACAACATTGATTCGATTAATGCGGGGAAAATGTTATTTGGTTTATATGAAAGGACGGGTGACAAACGGTATAAAACAGCGATGGAGTCACTGCGAGCCCAGCTTGATTGGCATCCCCGCACTACTGAGGGTGGCTTTTGGCACAAACTAAAATATCCATGGCAGCTCTGGTTAGATGGTACCTACATGGCCGGACCATTCTACGCACAGTACGAAATGCAGTTCAATGTGGATAAGGCTAAGCTGGATGATATTGTTAACTGGTATCGTTTAGCGGAACGACATACCCGGGACGCCAAGACAGGCTTGCTATACCACGGGTGGGATGAAAGTAAGGTGCAGCCATGGGCAAATAAAGCTACTGGGCGATCGGCCCATTACTGGTCCCGAGCGATGGGTTGGTTTGCGATGGCTCTGGTAGACACCATCGAAATTTTTCCAGATGATCACCCTGGCCGAGAGGAAATGGTGGCGATGTTGCGCCGATTGTTTGACGCACTCATTCCGTACCAAGATGAAACGGGTCTATGGTATCAGGTAACTGATATGGGGAGTCGCAAGGGGAACTATCTCGAGGCATCTGGCACGTCTATGTTCGTATACAGCATCGCGAAAGCTGTCCGACTTGGGTTTGTACCAAAAAACTACTTTCCTGTTGCTGAAAGGGCATATCAAGGTCTCCTTAACGAACTTGTAAGTGTGAACAGAAACGGCCGGGCGGAACTACGAAATATATGTCGCAGCGCTGGACTTGGTGGAGAGCCCTATCGTGACGGGTCATACGAGTACTATCTTTCAGAAGATATTGTCGTAAATGACGCACACGGCCTCGGTTCCTTTATATTGGCGAGTGTCGAGATGGGACATTAGTGGACGGCTAAGCGGTGTTGGGGGCAGTGGTAAAATAGTTTTTAAATTTTGCTACTGCATTGTCGCCTGATAATTCCAGTTCCGGAATATTTTCGCCGCGGTATACTTTGCCGCGCTTTCTCTCCCTAATTGCCTCGCCCATTTAACGCGTGCGGTCGAATACTTTCCGGCGCCTACGTTGCCATATTCAGCGTAAAAAGCGGTTTTTTCATTTTGAGTATTGTCCCAGTTATGCCAGCCATCTGGATGAATGTGGGCGCCGAGTTCGCTATTAATAAACGCTGTGCGGGCATACCGTCGCCATGGCCTTCCTAGGTAGGCTTGCTTTACGCTCGGTAATGCCGTAAGGCGACAATACTTAAAGGTTAGTCCAAACTCCTGATCAATGGGTGTGGACGCAGCGGTGATAAATCCGTTACTAAGTGATTTAATCTCGCAGTTTTCAAACAATGCGGTACCTGCGCCAAATATAAAATCAACGGAGCCTTCGATATAGCAATTTTTGAAATACGATCGGTGGCCTTCACCGCCGAGGTATACGGTGTCTTGAAAGCCCTTGATGGCAATATTATCGAGATAGACACGGTCTGCTTCAATATGTAGCGCGACAGCCTGGCCGACAGGGCCAGAGGAATTGACGATCGTTAGATCCCTTAGGTAAGCGTCATTACCCGAGATCTTGACTGTGTAGGTGTGAAAGGTGCTATTCCTGCCATACCTTATTTTTCCGAAATAATCATCATAGGTAACAATGGTTGCTTCCTTACTCTCGCCAATGAGCGATATTTTTGTATTCCACGAATAAATTTCAAGCTTTTCTTTGTAAACACCATTCTTTACTTTGATAGTAATTCGCTGGTCTGGAAACGCTTTACTGGCATTTATAGCTGGTTGGATGCTGGTGTAATCGCCACTCCCATCCTTTGCTACAGTGATTAGGGAGTGAGACTCGGCAGTAGTGGCCAGTGCAGCGGTGAACAGGAAAATACCGATTGCCATTCTAATTTTTATCATGGGCTTTCCTTGTTGCTTTTTATAAAACAGTACTAAGTATTTGAACGCAGCCCTGCAACGCCGTGGCGATTCTCCACAGCCCTTTGGGTGTTAATCTAATTTGTTGATAAAGCAATGTGCGAGTTGGCTGGGTCCAATACTTTTTATCTCATCAATGACTAAATTTGCCATCCGTAGCGCACCCTTTCGTGTGAAGTGAGTATTATCGATACGACCCTCGGGGCAGCATTTATGGACACCGGGACCGATGTGTACAAACAGGTCGATTGAGCCAAGCACACCTAATTGTAATATCTCTTCACTGCTGCGTTTAAATAGATCGATCAGCGGAACATTCATTTCGATACTCACCTTTCGTACTAAGCTTGGGTAAATGCCGTGGATGTCCCGCAATTTTCCGTTGTGGTCGAAATGACGTCGGACCACGGGTGTTATTAGCACGGGGCGGGCGTTATTTTTGCGGGTATCAAGCACGAATTTCCGCAAATTACTCTCGAAGTCGGCTGGGGCTGTGTAGCGTTCAGCTTTTTCATAGGATGCGTCGTTATGGCCGAATTGAATTAAAACCCAGTCTTCAGGCCGGGTCTCCTCCATGAGACGCTGCCAACGGCTTTCTAATAAAAAGGTTTTTGTGCTTCGGCCACCTTTTGCGTAGTTGAATATGCGGGTGGATTTAGGAACTAGTTCTACTAATAGTTGGCCCCAGCCAAAATCTGGACTGCGCGCTGGATCGACGATTTGCATTGTTGAGTCCCCAGCAAGGCGGATATTACAGCTAGCGGCTACTGGGTTTTCGGCTTGGCTAGCAGTTGGCTGTAATAGCAGTAACGAGAGGGTGGCTATAGCTATTGCTTTGCGTGCACGACCTACATAATTCATTGTGGTCTTGGAGAGCAAGGCCGGTAATATGAAATAGCGAATATGGGAACGCTTAAATGATTGTGTATTATTATTGAGCATCACTGTACCGTTAATTGGTTTTAGGTCAGGAGTTTTGATTGCTTGGCCGTGCGTGAGTTATCACAACTAACATCGGGGTAGATTTTAATCATATTAGCCACCGGTGGCAATTTGTAGTTTCGTTCGTTTGACTGTTGCGGTGAGTGCCGAACCCGTACTTCGCTTCTTTGATAAGCACTGGTTACGGGACGTTGGCAGCATTTTTGTAGACGAGGTCGAGCTTATTTGCGTATTTTAGCGAGCATAAATAGATTGATAATAATAAAAATAGATTGAAATTCTTCTCAATAGCCATTAGATTGCCACCGGTGGCATTCGATCCGAGTTTTGTGTAGAATGATGCGATGTTTTGTTAGCCAACCATAATTATGGTGCTTAAAGGTGGTGGTATGAATAAATTATTATTAACTGGCGCGTCGGGCGCTATGGCGACATTGATCCGCCCCTATTTGGCTAAATTAGTAAAATCTGTCGTCCTTAGTAGTCTTGAGCCGGTAGCGAATCTCGCTGCGCATGAGGAGTGGAGGCACGCGGATCTCGCGAATTACGACGAGCTGAAATTAGCGGTAAAAGGTTGTGACGCAATATTGCATCTAGGCGGGTACTCGGTAGAAGGACCTTTCGACACCATTTATGAGGCCAATATAAAAGGTGTTTACAATCTCTACGAGGCTGCACGTGCTGAAGGGCATCCACGAATTTTATTTGCCAGTTCAAATCATGTCACTGGTTACTATCCCCCTAATGTCAGGCTAAAGGGCGATGTTTTACATCGGCCAGACAGTCTTTATGGTGTTTCAAAAAGTTTCGGTGAATCGCTTGCGCGATTTTACTTTGAGAAATATGGCCAAGAAACAGCGATTGTTCGTATTGGTTCTTTTCTTGATAAACCAACGAATCAGCGCGGTTTGTCTACGTGGCTTTCGGTCGGCGATTTTGTTCGTTTACTTGAGCGGGTATTTACGGTTCCCGTACTCGCTTGTCCTATCGTGTACGGCGTGTCGGATAACAAACGTTCATGGTGGGATAATTCTGACGTTGCGTACTTAGGTTGGACCCCACAGGATAATGCGGAGGATTTTGCCGACGACGTAGAAGCGCCAGACCCTAACCCCAATGCACCGATGAATCGCTACCAAGGCGGGAATTTCATTGTGCCAACAAATAACGCGGAGAATTGAGATGACAGGGCAGTTTACACCACGCGGCAAGCACCTTATTGCAGGAACTTGGACGGCGAGTGCAGACCAGTTTGCCTCTGAACCTGCTCACGGAAAGCCCCACCATTTCTGTATGGGCAACCCAGAGTTAGTGGATCAGGCTTGTACAGCGGCCGAGGACGCGTTTGCCAGTTTTGGTTATACAACTCGATCCGAACGTTCAATATTCCTTAATGCTATTGCAGACGAGATAGAAGCGCGTGCAGATGACATTACCGCGGTTGGCTCGTCAGAGACAGGCTTGCCGCAGGCGAGACTCCAGGGCGAACGAGCGCGAACAGTAGGGCAATTACGCTTATTTGCTGAATATATAATCGATGGTGAGTATCTCGATCGGCGTCATGACAAAGCACTTCCAGACCGATCACCACTACCGCGCCCGGAGTTGTGGATGATGCAACGCCCGATTGGGCCTGTAGCCGTCTTTGGCGCATCAAACTTTCCACTGGCGTTTTCCACTGCTGGTGGCGACACGGCTGCAGCTTTAGCAGCAGGTTGTCCGGTAGTTGTTAAAGGCCATCCTGCGCATCCAGGAACTGGAGAAATAGTTGCTGAAGCAATTCTTGCCGCAATCCAAAAGTGCAATATGCATCCCGGCGTTTTTTCGTTAATCCAGGGTGGCAATCGCGATATTGGCGAAGCCTTAGTTTCCCACCCACTCGTTAATGCAGTGGGATTTACTGGTTCTTTGGGTGGCGGTAAAGCCCTGTTTGATCTTTGTGCTGCGCGCCCGATACCAATTCCATTTTTTGGCGAACTTGGTTCCGTGAATCCAATGTTTGTATTGCCTTCGGCGTTGGCAAGCCGCGGCGCAGATGTCGGTAAAAACTGGGTGGCGTCACTCACAATGGGTGCGGGACAATTCTGCACCAATCCCGGTGTCGCAATAGTTGCTATGGGGGAGGATGGCGACGTGTTTCTAGAGGCTGCGCGTGCCGCCTTAATTGATGTTCCCCCACAAAATATGCTCACCAACGCTATTGCGTCTGCTTACCGCGCGGGCCGAAATAAAGTTGCGGCGACTGCGGGTGTTCGTGAAATCCTGTCGTCGCCCTGCGAGGAACGTACAGTGAAGGGAGATATTTATGAGACCACGGCCGAGCAGTGGCTAGCGAACAGCGCGCTTAGCGTGGAGGTTTTTGGGCCCCTCGGGCTGGTGGTTAGGTGTCGCAATGCCGCACAAATGGTGGATATTGCAAAGTCATTGGAAGGGCAACTAACCGCGACCTTGCATATGCAGGAAGACGAGCTTGATATCCCGATTGCGCAAAGCCTGTTGCCTGTTCTTGAGAGGAAGGCGGGGCGATTGCTCGTGAATGGATTTCCGACTGGAGTCGAGGTGGCTGACACCATGGTTCACGGCGGTCCGTTCCCTGCATCGACGAATTTTGGCGCGACGTCGGTTGGGACACTTTCAATACGGCGCTTTCTTCGACCGGTGTGCTATCAAAACCTCCCTGCCGCACTAATTCCGCAAGACCTTTGCTGAACCAAGGTGGGTATTGAATTTTTAAACAGGCATTTCGACATTATTAAATAAAATTGAGATAAAAAGGAAACGTTATGACACCTCAGGAACTGAAAGTCGCCCTAGGGTCGGGTTTGTTGTCATTCCCGGTTACACATTTTGACGCAGACGGTAAATTTGCACAGGAGAGCTACCGCCGCCATGTTGAATGGTTAGCGAGTTATGATGCCCCTGTGCTTTTCGCAGCTGGCGGCACTGGTGAATTCTTTTCATTGAGCCCAAAAGAAATTGATCCCATTGTTCGCTCTGCGAAAGAGAGCTCAGGGAAAACCGCAATTGTGTCTGGCTGTGGCTACGGCACTGAAATGGCCATTGAGATTGCCCAATCTGCGCAGGAAGCCGGTGCAGATGGGATCCTGTTACTGCCACACTACCTCATCGATGCGCCGCAGGAAGGCCTTTATGCCCATGTAAAGGCAATTTGCGATGCCGTTGATTTTGGCGTCATGATCTACAATCGTGACAACGCTCAATATGAGGTCGATACAATAGCGCGTTTGTGCGATGCCTGCCCGAATATGATTGGCTTTAAAGACGGGTCAGGTGATATCGGCAGGATGCGACAGATCACAGCAAAAATCGGCGACCGTCTGACTTACCTCGGCGGTATGCCAACGGCAGAGTTGTTTGCCGAAGCTTATTTAGGTGTCGGCTTTACCACTTATTCGTCGGCAGTATTCAATTTTGTGCCAGCATTGGCCAATCGCTTTTACAATGCTTTACGTCGTGGAGATAATGCGACGTGCGAGCAGATTCTCAACGATTTTTTCTACCCATTTATGGAGCTGCGCGGACGGCGCAAAGGGTATGCCGTATCAGCAATAAAAGCTGGCGTACGCCTGATTGGGTTTGATGCGGGTGCTGTGCGAGCGCCGCTGGACGACCTAAGTGCAGAAGAGGACGCTATCCTTCAGCGAATCATAGACGCTAATAAGTGAGCGCGCCGTGAAAATAGTCGATGTCAAAACCCACTTGCTCGAACATCGCCTTGATGTTGCTTTTGAAAGCGCGTCGATGCGTTTTGATCGTCGCGCTCACGTCTTGGTAGAGGTTATTTGCGATGATGGTACCATCGGTTGGGGTGAGTGTTTGGGGCCCGCGCGGCCTAATGCGGCGATCGTTGAGGCCTACAAACCCTGGCTTATTGGTCAGAACCCTATAGAAACCGATAAAATTTGGGCAAGCTGTTATAACGCGCTTAGAGACCAAGGGCAGCGCGGGCTCTCTATCACCGCTTTGTCAGGTATTGATATAGCCCTTTGGGATATAAAGGGCAAGCATTTTGGGGTGCCTATCTCAATACTGTTGGGCGGGCGTTTCCGAGAGAGTGTGCGGGCATACGCGACTGGCAGTTTTAAGCGCGACGGTGTTGATCGGGTTGCAGACAACGCCGAAGAAATGGCTGGTCATGCCCAAGCGGGCTTCCATGCGATGAAAATTAAAATTGGCTTTGATGTCGCGGAAGATTTACGTGTAGTTGCGGCTGTTCGCGAGGCAATAGGGCCTGAATGCCGTTTGATGATAGACGCGAATCACGGCTACACGGCGGTTGAAGCAATACGGCTTGGTCAACGCGCTGCAGAATTTGATATTGACTGGTTTGAAGAACCGGTAGTACCGGAGCAGCTCGCAGCCTACCGTGACGTTCGCGACAAGCAGCCAATTCCTGTCGCAGCTGGGGAGACATGGCATACGCGCTGGGGTTTTAGAGAGCCAATCGCGACGCGAGCGGTCGATATTATTCAGCCCGATTTGTGTGGTGCTGGTGGCTTTTCTGAGCTTAAGCGTATTGCTGATTTTGCTTCAGTTTACGGTGTACGTGTGGTGCCGCATGTGTGGGGAACCGCGGTACAGATTGCAGCGGCATTACAGTTTATGGCAGCATTGCCGCCAGACCCCTATCGTAACAAGCCAATTGAGCCCATTCTCGAGTTTGATCGGACCCACAACCCCTTTCGCCAAGCCGTCGCTACTTCACCCATTGAGCACTGCAAAGGCGTTGTGGCGATTCCAAATGGACCGGGACTTGGTATCGAGGTTAATCGCGATGCCTTGCGCGAATATGCAATGACGGACAAGTGACAATGATTGAAAGGAAGCTTTCAGGTGAACTGCCGCGCTGGTCTTTACCTAAAGGGACAGTCGATACGCAGTTACATTTATATCTTGAGGGATATCCCGCTGTTGCTGGTGGCCCTGGATTACCTCCAGCACCGCTGCCAACGCCTGATATGTATCGCCAACTCATGGCATGGCTGGGTATTGATCGTCTTGTCATTACCCAGGCGAATGCCCATCAAACGGATAACCGTTGTCTGTTGCATTGTTTGCGGGAAATGGGCGATATCGCCCGTGGCGTGGCGGTTATTACAGCGGAAACAAGTGCCGCTGTAATTGCTGAGCTACGCGATGCCGGTGTTGTCGGCGCGCGCATTATGGATTTGCCGGGCGGGGCAGTTGGTTTGGACGCACTTGAAGACATCGATGCACTCTGCGCTGACGCAGGTTTGATGATGGCGGTGCAGTTTGATGGTTCAGCTTTGCCGCAACTAGAAAGCCGATTGGCGCGCCTGCAATCACGCTGGGTTTTGGACCATCACGGTAAAATCTTCTGCGGTGCGAATCAAGACCATATAGACAGCCTGAAGCGACTGCTTGATCGAGGTAAAATGTGGTTTAAATTCGCAGGCTGCTATGAAAGCAGTCGCGAGGGCGCACCGTATGCAGACATCGCCAAGGTAGCGCGTGAGATTGCCAGCTATGCGCCAGATCGGATCGTCTGGGGTAGCAACTGGCCGCACAATCTTGCAAAAACCACGGCAGATTACCCTGATGATGGCAAACTGATGGATACCGTATTGGCATGGTTGCCCGACGGCGATGTTGCACGCTACAAGGCCTTGGTCACGAATCCTGTTGAGTTGTATGGGTTTTAAGAATTAGCGATCAGGTGCGGCGTTAGCCGGCTTGTTTTAGCACTAGCTGTACGATTGTCACCACGCCGCCGATAAACAAACCGACGAATATAAGGGCGGTAATGATGTAGTTGCGTAGGCGGCCGTGCTTAAAATCGCGCTCGCGATTGCGGCTACTTTGTACCCCAAATGCGCCGGAGAGAATACTGCCTATGATAGTGATCGTGCTTGGTTTGCTTTCCTGTTGTTCGTCTTCTTTGTTGTGTTCGTCGCTCATGGTTTATATCCTTTAAAGCCGATTCGCTCGATGAAAATTCTGGGCCGCCTAGAGGGTTTGGAAAACCGATCTAGGCGACAGTGAGAATTTCTACGACGCTATGGATCGTAGTCCAGGTTAGGTGATAACCAGCGTTCCATCGTTTTCATTTCCATGCCTTTGCGGGCGGCGATGTCTTCCACTTGGTCCTTGCCAATTTTGCCCACCGCAAAGTAGCGTGAATTTGGGTGCGAGTAATAAAAACCACTCACTGCTGCAGCGGGGTGCATTGCCAAGCTATCGGTTAGAATGATGCCGGTTTCACTCGTCGCATTGAGTAAGCGGAACAGGGTTTCTTTCTCCGTGTGGTCGGGGCAGGCAGGGTAGCCTGGCGCGGGCCGTATACCACGGTACTTCTCTTTGATTAGCTCCTCATTGCTTAGGTCTTCGTCACTTGCGTACGGCCAGTATTCTTTACGCACACGCAAATGCAGGTGTTCTGCAAATGACTCGGCCAAGCGGTCCGCCAGTGCTTTAACCATAATCGCACTGTAGTCATCATTGGCCGCAACAAACTTCTCAGCTAATTCATCGGCGCCTAAGCCGGTGGTCACGGCAAAGCCACCGATATAATCGGTTTTGCCGCTGTCAGCGGGGGCTATATAGTCGGCCAAACTCATGTGCGGCTTGTCGTCGGGCTTCTGCGCTTGTTGGCGAAGTTGGTGCAGCACCTCAAGTGGCGCAGTGCCGTCGGTGTTCATGACCGTAATATCGTCTGGGCCGCTTCGTTGCGCCGGCCAAAAGCCAATAATACCGTTAGCTTGCAGTAGCTTTTCTTTAATGATGCGATCGAGCATACGCTGGCCGTCATCGAACAGGTTGCGCGCGGCTTCACCGACGGTTTCATCGTCAAATATTTTCGGGTATTTACCGGCGATGCCCCAGGAAATAAAGAAGGGCGTCCAGTCAATGGTTTCGCGCAGTGTTTCGAGCGGGTAATCCTCAAAAGTGCGTGTGCCTAAGAAGCTTGGCGCTGGCGGCGTATAGTTGGCCCAGTCGGTAACAAAGCCGTTTTCACAGGCCAGCGGGTAGGTAAGTAAGCGTTTTTTACCCTGACTACCGGCGCGGCGAGCACGAACTCGCTCGTATTCATCTTTGCGCTCGGCGACAAAGTCGACTTTCATGTCTTCGCTAATGAGCTGGGTAGCAACAGCGACACTACGCGAGGCATCAGGCACATAGACCACTGCATCGTTTTGGTATTTTGGCTCAATCTTAACCGCGGTGTGGGCCTTGGAGGTGGTTGCGCCGCCGATCATCAGTGGAATGGTAAAGCCTTGGCGCTGCATTTCGCTGGCGACGTGGACCATTTCATCAAGCGATGGCGTAATGAGTCCGCTTAAGCCAATAATATCCACCTTTTCGCGTTTGGCGGCTTCTAAAATTTTGTCACAAGAGACCATAACGCCAAGGTCGATAACCTCGAAGTTATTGCACTGTAGTACCACGCCAACGATATTCTTACCGATATCGTGAACATCGCCTTTTACCGTGGCCATTAGCACCCGGCCGTTGGCTTTGGCACCAACCGCTTTACTGGCTTCAATGTAGGGGTTTAGGTAGGCCACGGCCTGCTTCATTACCCGGGCGGATTTAACCACCTGAGGGAGGAACATTTTACCGTCGCCAAATAAATCGCCAACCACGTTCATACCGTCCATCAGTGCGCCTTCAATGACGTCGATGGGTTTCACTGCAGCGGCGCGCGCCACTTCAGCGTCTTCTTCGATATAGGTGGAGATCCCTTTAACGAGTGCGTGCTCTATGCGCTTTTCTACCGGCCATTCGCGCCATGTCAGGTCTTCTTTGTTTTCTGCGGTAGAACCGTCGCCGCGATATTTATCGGCGATATTTAGCAGGCGCTCTGTGCTGTCGTCTCGGCGGTTGAGAATGACGTCTTCAACGTGGTCGCGCAGTTCCTTTGGCAGGTCGTCGTATATCGCCAATTGGCTCGCGTTTACGATGCCCATGCCCATACCGGCTTTAATCGCATGGTAGAGGAATACAGAGTGGATCGCTTCGCGTACCGGGTTATTGCCCCGGAAGGAGAAGGAAACATTGGAAACGCCACCAGATACCATGGCGTAGGGCAGCTCTTTCTTGATAAAGGCAGTGGCCTGAATAAAGTCGACAGCGTAATTGTTGTGTTCTTCAATGCCGGTGGCCACGGCAAAAATATTCGGGTCGAAAATGATGTCTTGCGGCGGAAAGCCAATTTCATTAACGAGAATGTCGTAGCTGCGTTTACAAATTTCGGATTTGCGTGCAAAGGTGTCTGCCTGGCCGTCTTCATCAAAGGCCATAACCACGACAGCGGCGCCGTATTTCATGCAGGCCCGGGCACGGTCGCGAAACTCAGTTTCACCTTCCTTCATCGAAATTGAATTGACGATGGGCTTGCCTTGAATGCACTTTAGGCCAGCCTCGATTACGTCCCACTTCGAGGAGTCGACCATGATCGGTACCCGGCTTATATCCGGTTCCGAGGCGATTAGGTTCAAAAAGGTGACAATGGCGTGCTCGGCGTCGAGCATGCCCTCATCCATATTGATGTCGATTACTTGAGCACCGTTTTCAACTTGTTGACGCGCAACGGAGAGGGCGGCGTCATAGTCGTTTTCTAAAATCAGACGCTTAAACGCGGCCGAGCCGGTGACGTTGCAGCGTTCGCCAACATTCACAAATAAGGAGCTGCCATCAATATGGAAGGGCTCTAAGCCAGATAGACGGCAAATTGGTTCCCGCACCGGGAGTGGCCGAGGAGTGATTCCGTCCATTGCTGCGCCGATAGCTTCAATATGTGCTGGGGTGGTACCGCAGCAGCCGCCGACTAAATTCAAGAATCCACGCTGGGCAAATTCCTTCAACTCGCCGTGCATGTCCTCAGGGGTCTCGTCGTATTCACCAAACTCATTCGGTAAACCGGCGTTAAAGTGACCGCTAAAATAACAGTCAGACGCTTCACAAAGTTCTTCAACAAAAGGTCGTATCTCACTGAATCTTCTACCACAATTGGTGCCAATGATCAGCGGTTTGGCATGCGCTATGGAGTTCCAAAATGCGGTTGGCGTTTGACCTGACAGGGTGCGACCACTGGTGTCGGGGAAGGTCACCGAGATCATGATGGGCCGCTCGTCGCCGGTATCTTCAAAATACTGGAGTACCGCGTAAACGGCCGCTTTCGCATTAAGGCTGTCGAATACGGTTTCAATCATTAGGATATCGGCGCCGCCCGCAATAAGCCCTCGGGTGGCGGCATAGTAGTTTTCTACTAGCTCATCGAAATTGGTGTTGCGCGCGCCGGGGTCGTTTACATCGGGTGAAATAGAAGCGGTCCGTGGGGTGGGTCCGATAACCCCGGCAACGAAACGGGGTTTGTCTGGGTTGAGTGCGGTTGCCGCATCTGCAACCTCCCTCGCCACGGCTGCGCCAGCGCGGTTTAGCTCCTCGGCAATTTCCTGTAGCTCATAATCGCCTTGGGCAATGGCGGTAGAGTTAAAGGTGTTGGTCTCAATAACGTCGGCACCAGCGTCGAGGTAGGCCTGATGAATCTCCCGAATGACATCTGGGCGAGTTAGGGTTAGCAGGTCATTATTGCCCTTTAGGTCGGTATGGAAGTCGGCAAAGCGGGCGCCGCGGTAGTCGGCCTCTTCTAGCTTGTAGCTTTGGATCAAGCTGCCCATCGCGCCGTCAATCACCAGAATGCGGTTTTTGAGGGCGGTAGTAAGTTGGGCGATGCGGGAAGTAGACTGACTCATGGATATCCTGATAATTTTAAGCGTAAGAATCAAAAGCGCTGCGCGGACTGTGGCGGGCATGGGCTTCGTGGTAAACTACGTAATTCTACCAGATACTCGGCCTTGCATAGAAATTGTTTGGCAAAACAGCGGGATATACAGAGGTTATTATGTCTACAGAACAAACAGCCGTTAATTTGACGATTACAGAGTCCGCCCAGGACTATCTGGCCGAATTGCTTGAAAAGCAAGACGACGTCATTGGGGTGCGGGTGTTTATTACGCAGCCAGGCACGCCCAAAGCGGAGACGTGCATCGCTTATTGCCGGGAAGGCGATCTAAATGAAGCCGATATTATTCGGGATTACCCCAAGTTTAAGGCTTATTTTGACGGTCGGAGCGTACCGTTTCTCGATGAAGGGTTTATAGATTACGCCAGCGATCGCATGGGTGGCCAGTTAACGATTAAAGCGCCAAATGCCCGCCTACCAAGGGTTAACGAAGATAGTCCGCTTGAAGATCAGATCAACTACGTGTTGTATAACGAAGTAAATCCCTCTTTGGCGGCCCACGGCGGTGAGGTGTCTCTACTCGAAATTACGGAAGACAATCTAGCGGTGTTGAAGTTTGGCGGCGGTTGCCAAGGTTGCGGCATGGTGGATGTCACGCTTAAAGAAGGTGTTGAGAAAACCTTGCTGGAGAAAGTGCCCGGCCTTGCTGGCGTCAAAGACAGCACAGACCACAGTAATACCGATAATGCTTACTTCAAATAGTCATAAGTCTGTCGACTGATTCTGACTTTGCAATGCCTAACTCGACCCTCATGGGTCGAGTGTCTTAAGGATACCTCAATGAAACTTAAACACGCTCGCACTGAAATTCAGGTGCGCTTTTCTGACCTTGACGTACTGGGTCATGTTTCTAATAGCTATTATTCCCAGTACTTTGATCTCGCGCGGATCTCTTTCTTTAAAGGTGTTGCCGAACAATATACCGGCGAGATTCCTAATCATGTGGTCGCCAGCGTAAAAATGGATATGTTAAAAGAAATTCGCTTCGATCACACGGTCATTGTTGATACCTGGTGTTCACGGATGGGCAATAAAAGCATGACGATCGAACATTGCATTTATGGCAATGGCATTAAAGCGACCACCTGCCAAACCGTGCTGGTTGGCTTTGACCGCGAAAGTCGTAGTGCCACTGCGCTGCCCAGTGAGTGGGAGCCGAGTGATATTAGCGCCGTAACACCGCCAATTCATGGTTAAGCATTGAGTTGTTATTGCGGAAGCGGGCTGAGCTTCCAGAGCTGCTGCGAGCCGTATATTAAGGGGCACAAAACGGCGCCCACGGCAGAAGCATTGATGCGGTCGCGCTACAGTGCCTTTTCTATTGGTGATGCCGACTACCTTTTGGCGAGTCTGCATCCCAGTAAACGCAGTTCGGAGAGCCGCGAGAGTTTACAGCAGAGTTTCTCTAATACTCATTGGTGTGGATTGAAAATTGTGTCTTGCCGCAATGGCGGGGTGGATGATACCGCGGGCGAAGTCGAATTTGCTGCCTTTTATCGCCATGATGAAAACCTTGGTCAGTTGCATGAGCGCTCACGCTTTGTCTCCGAGAACAATCAGTGGCTATACTGTGACGGTGATATGTTGCCCGCGCTAAAATTAGGCAGAAACGATGCTTGCTGGTGTGGCAGCGGCCGCAAAATAAAGAAGTGCCATCCGGAATCCTGAACCTCCAGTCATAACAAGGGGTCTGAATAAGTCCCTTGCGACAGAGTAGCGAATTGATGACAGTAATAAGAGTTTTATCTTATAACGTCCACAAGGGCTTTTGCTCGGCAAATCGTCAGTTTTTGCTCGATCAGATCCGCGAGAGTATTCGCAGTGTTGATGCAGAGCTGGTCTTTCTTCAGGAAGTGGTTGGCGAAAATAGCCAGCACGCGGCTCAGCTCGATGATTGGATTGACGAAGGTCAGTTTGAATATCTTGCCGACACCGTGTGGCCTCACTTTGCCTATGGCAAGAATGCGGTTTACGACCACGGTCACCATGGCAACGCGATTCTCAGTAAATACCCCATTATCAGTAGTGAAAACATCGATATCTCGCTATACAAACGCTCCCAGCGGGGTTTGTTACTCAGCGTCATTGAACCGGGTATTTACGTAATTTGCGTGCACATGGGGTTGCTGGGCTGGGAGCGCCATCAGCAATTTAATTTACTTACCAAATTAATTAGAGAAAAAGTCCCCTTAGACGCGCCATTAATTATTGCTGGGGATTTTAATGATTGGAGTGGCGCTCTGCATTTACGTTTTAAACACAGCCTTAAATTGCGCGAGGCATCGCTGCAGGCCAATGGCAAACTCGCCAAAACATTTCCGGCCAAGCGGCCAATTCTGCGTTTGGATCGTATTTACTTTAGGGGGTTTCAGGCACTATCGGCTAAGCGCCTAAGCGGCGAGCCATGGCGTTCGCTGTCGGATCACTGCGGGCTATACGCTGAGCTCAAACTGCACTTGCCAATATAAGAGTACAAACCCAAGTCAAAAAAAAGCCCCGACAAGTCGGGGCATAAAAACCTTGAGCATCAAGGTGTAGAAGCACCTGTTTTACGCTGCGATGCCTATCTTGGATCACCCAGATGACGTAAAAATGAAAAAAGCGCCCGAAGGCGCTTTTTATACTGCTATGTGTGCTCGTTGCTATTAACGTGCGCGTTTTGGCAGTACGTCTTTCAAACGCTCGCGCATAGTGCGCAATGCGGTTTCGGTTTCGTCCCAGCCAATACAGCCATCGGTAACCGACACGCCGTAAGCAAGCTTCGACAGGTCTTCAGGAATGCTTTGATTGCCCGCGTTGATGTTGCTCTCAACCATCAAACCAACAATCGAAGTGTTGCCCTCGATTACTTGGTTAGCCACGTTTTCGATAACCAGCGGCTGCAATTGCGGCTGCTTGCTCGAGTTCGCATGGCTGCAATCGACCATGATGTTGAGCGGAATGCCGGCCTTGGTCAGTTCTGCTTCGCATAATTTAATATGCACAGAATCGTAGTTGGGGCCTTGGCTGCCGCCACGAAGTACTATGTGGGTGTAGGCATTGCCGGTGGTGTGAATAACCGCGACCTGGCCTTCGCCATTAATGCCTAGAAAACGGTGGGGTTTAACGGCTGAGCCAATCGCGTTAACCGCAACGGTTAAGCCACCGTCGGTGCCGTTTTTAAAGCCAACCGCAGAAGACAGGCCACTGGCCATTTCGCGGTGGGTTTGTGATTCGGTAGTGCGTGCGCCAATCGCTGACCATGCAATACAGTCTTGCAGGTATTGGGGCGAAATTGGGTCTAAGGCCTCGGTAGAGGTCGGTAGGCCCAGCTCACTGATGTCGAGCAGTAATTTACGACCAATATGCAGACCTTCTTCAATTTTGAAGGTGTCATTCAAGTAAGGGTCGTTGATTAAACCTTTCCAGCCGACAGTTGTGCGGGGCTTTTCAAAGTACACCCGCATAATAATAACCAAGGTGTCGCTAACTTCATCTGCCAGCGCTTTTAAGCGCTTGGCATAGTCCATGGCGGCGTCGACATCGTGAATTGAACAGGGGCCAACCACCACAAACATGCGGTGATCTTTGCCGTCGAGAATATCTCTGACGGTATCGCGGCCCTGATTAACAACCTCTTTGGCGAGATCGCTCATGGGTAAC
>TARA_R110001599_G_scaffold21639_2_pt1 | contig 36776 bp, 39 predicted proteins | sample TARA_R110001599 | Tara Oceans TARA_R110001599 (sample SAMEA4398360) | marine metagenome | biome: Polar Biome; feature: [MES] marine water layer (ENVO:01000295) within the mesopelagic zone...; material: water (ENVO:00002006), including particulate matter (ENVO:01000060) such as...... | reverse complement strand
AAAAATTTCTAAAATCGGATTTTCGACCCAATCTTTTTGATCATCATCGACGTTTTTTATCTTCGAAGGTTTGAGTTTATGACAAAAAAAAATGATAAATATAAACACTAAAATTCCCATAAAATTTAAGTTAAGTTTTTTCTCAATGTTTTTGTATATATTTAAAAGAATTTTCAAACCTATGATTAGTTTTAAGTTTTCATTGTTATAAAAACATAAAAATTATTCTTTTATTATTTTTTTCGGAGGAAATCTAACATTTTCATCATAATCAGATTTAAATTTTAACCAATATAATGTTTTCCGTAACTCGTCAATCTCCTCAAATCTTAACAAAACTGTACCATCTGTCGCAAAAGTAATATATTTTCCCAAATATTCAGGAATTTCTTTTTCTTTACAAACAGCCGTTCTTTCACTTGTTTTCTTATTCTTTCGAGCTTGTAAAATCTTCTGTGAATTATTACGATAATATGTTTTACTAGCGTTATTTTTCTCTATTCTTTCTGCTTCGATTTCACGTTTTGACTTTCTCATATTTTCTGTTAATTTTTCCTTTGTTAATTTTTTCAAATTCAAGATTTTCTAAAATCTTGAACAAGATTGATTAAATGTTTTCAATTTTAGAAATTTTAAGTTTCTATTATGATATAAAAATGGAAAAAATAACAAAAACAAGTCGTTATGAAATTTTAAAATGGTTAAATCCTATTGATATCCTACAAAGTTGTAAAATTAATAAGTCTTTCGAAAAATTATGTAATGAACCTGGTGTTTTTAAAAGACTTATGAAAATTCACTATCCTCATGTTAAAATTGTGAGTGGTATCACAAATCGCGAAGCATTTACACGTCTTACAAAAAATAGAGGTTTAACATACGGTTTTAATTTAGATTATATAGAACTTGGTAATGATGAGAAATTTCCAATTGTGGAAAATTCAATTGCGTATCTTTTAATTGAAGGAGAAGAAGATATATATGAATATGAAGAAACATTTCATTTTAAAACAATTAATTATCCTGATCAAAAATGGATTCTAACTTACTTTTGGTACGAATTAAAATATGAATTCTTTGATACAAAATCGGAAATATTAGATAGAGTTTGGGAACTATTAAATACCGGAGATATTCGATGGGATCTTATGGATCATTGGAAAAAAAGTGATTTACCAGAAGACAGATATTACATTGAACAATTTGTCGAAAAATATGGATATTTTAACCAAGATGAAATTGATGATTATAAACAAGGTATTTTTTATTCAATAAATGGAAATGAAGAGAAAGAATTAAAAGAATTTACAAAATGGATGAAATATCTTGATATTTCTTATATTTTGGATGAAGAAACTTTTAGAAAAGAACTTAAAAAACGTAATTATAGCGATCGTATAGATATAATTGATTTTGCTTTTAATATACAACTTGTAGATTTTTTACGAGAACATTAACAATTTCAAATAAGAATCATTAAAAATCTATAATCAAATTTAATTTCTTTACCTTTTCATAGTTTATTTTAAACTATGAAAATTAATCACTTTGATCCATAATTTCCACATTATTAACATCTTCAGGAGTCCCTATTATATTTCGAATATCATCGATATAAAGACAACCATTATTTTCTTCCATATGTTCTTTTTGTCCAGGTCTATCATTTCTACATCCAAAACAAGATGACATCTGTTTTATAGAAATTACATGACATTCTTTCATTTCCTCTTTATAAATTGATCTCATGTATGTTTGAATATCTTCTAATAAATTTTGACCGTCATTTATTTCGATTTGGTGTTTATCATTTTTTTCATGAATTATGAATTCGTACCAAGTTGTTTGTCTGTTCTTTTTGATAGGTAGATTATTGAAATCCGAATTTGAATTGGACAAAGAACTAGAACTCATTTTCCTTGAAATATTTGTTCCGTATTCAAGTTCTGATTCAGAACTTAATTTTAGATTCTCTCGAAAATTTTCATGTAATTCACTTAAAAGTGTATCGGAATTTGTTCTAGGTAATTTTTTCGTATTTGAAAAAGAACTAATTAATGTATTTTGTTCCATTTAATAAAAATTAATGAATTTTGATAGTTAAATTACATATTAAGAATTATATTCAATTTATATATATGAATTAAGTATCTAATTGAATAATAATTTTTCATTTAATTTGACATTAAACTAGATATTGAATATGGAAAAACCTAAAAGAAAACAAAAAATCATTCATGTAAATGATAAGACTATAGTTTTTAAACAAAAAGGAAAAGTTTTAGCTGCTTATATTCCTGATTTGAAATTGGATGATGATTTTATGAATAATTTGGAATCTGTTCCATTTTCTAGAGTTAAATATATAAGTCCTTATCAAAAAATTAATACAACTCCACGATATACTTGGGCTTACGGTAAAGTGAAAAATCAAGATGATATTGTAAAATATAAAGGATTAAATTTTGTCGCAGAAATCATGCCAGATTGGCTTAATAATTTATGTTTGCAAATGAGAAACATAAGCAAAACCAAATTTGGATTTGATCCCGAATACAATTCGGCAATCATCGGACGATATAATAATGGTAATGATCAAATTGGATTTCATTTTGATACAGAGACATTTTTAGAGCATCATTTTTGTGCTAATGTAACGATTGGATCTGCAAGAGATTTTCAATTTAGAACTTATAATGCTAAAAATGAAAAATGTACTCATGAAATTAAGCTAGATGATAAATCTGTGTTCTTTTTCTTAGGTCTTGAACATGCTTTACCCAAAAGAGTAGGTGTAAAAGAAGGGCAAATAAGATATTCAATAAGTTTTCGTAATATGAAAAATAATATTGGAATTGGAAATAGTTATTATTATTGTCGTGGTATCGAAGGTGCAATTAATGATGAAGATAAAGAAAAATATCTAATTAAAATGCAAAAAATATCAAAATAATATTCATTGTTAAAATTAACATAGAATTATTGAGTTTCTTCAAACATGTAATAAAACATTTCTTTGAAATCATGTGTTTGGAATTCTTCTAAAATTCTAATAACTGCACGAATATCAGATATTCGTAAAAGAGGAATAGGATTGTATTTTTCAGACTGATATTTGATATATTCTGGATCACTTCTATTTCCACTATACCAACTTAAAATTATTCGATCCAAATTTGTAAACCAGTCCAATTGATCTTTCATTTCATCTTCTAATGTATTGCATATTTTTTCAATACATTCTTGATCAGTTAAATTTTCTTTAACTTGCCATTTTTTGACAGTTTTATATACATTAGCTTGTTCAAAAATTTGTACTACCGATTTTAATTGCCCTATACTAGTTTCATTGATATTTTTCTTCATTTGTTATAAAATTTATGATATATAATTGAATATTTATATAATCAGTTTTGAAATTCATTATATAAAATAAATGACAAGTGTTTACACCTGGTCTTACACAAAAATATCTGGTAATGGCGGGCATTTTGGTCCTGTACATTGGTTTGATGAATGTGGTCAAAGTAATTTTTCAACATTGAAAGAAGTTAAAGATAACATCGTAAAATTCTATAAAGAATTTGTGACAGATGATATTAAATATTTTTTGATTATCCGTTATGATAATGTTCAAGGTCTTACTAGTAAAATGGGAGGATTTGCATATACTGGAACAGAAGAAGGAATTTTAACTAAAACTGCTGTAGGATTTTTATGAGCTAAAAATGTCAAGAAAGAATGAATTTCATTAAACATTTTTTTGATGTGATAAAAATACTTAATGAATATTTCGCCGTTATTTAATATTTTAGAATGGTACATTGGATATGAACCAATGATGTTTATTCAAAATAAAGTGAGACCATTAGATTGTGTTGCTATGACTTGCATGGATTCTCCATTTATAAATACGAGAACTAAAGTAATTCGTGTCAACATAAAAATTCCAGATGGATTAGAAAGAGAATTTGTTTTAGAAAATGATCGTTGGATAAGTTGTATGGATATTGTCGATTATTTGAACGTAAATATCTTTTCAAAAGAACAATATAAAGTATTTAATATTTATTTAAAACAAAATATTTGTTATTTTATTCTTTCTATTGAAGAATATCCTGAATTAAATTATATTGAAAGAACAAAATCATTTGATATAAATGATTTTTCGAAATTATATGATTCAGAAGACGAAAGTTATATTTCATTGTGATTTCATCACATATTTTACGTTATCATCACATATTTTGTTTAAAATATCAAGAAAAAATGGAATCTCGTTACAAAAGGGTAAAGGAATTTACTGAAAAATCTCTTAACAAAAAGTTACCTGAAAAGCCTCAAAAAATGACCAGAGGTGAAGTCCATTTTGTAACACGTATGATTTTGGAAGAATTACAAGAACTTCTTCTCACTGTTGCGAATCCCGAAGAAGATTTGCGTGAGACTTTAATTGATATTTGTCATCAAACTAGGGCTCCAAATCCAAAAGAATTTAACAATGATGTAGATGTTATCTCAGAACAAGTTGATGCATTTGTCGATATTGACTATTATGGAATGAATGCTTGTGCTAAATCAGGAATGGATGCTGATGAAGTATATAATTTAGTTCATGATGCTAATATGGCAAAACGTTTTGAAGATGGCGAGTTTCACAAAAATGAACATGGTAAAATTATTAAACCTCCGAATTGGCAAGAACCCAACGTGAAAGAAGTTGTTAGAAAATGGTTAGAATAAAATATTTCATTGTTATATTTAACATAGAAATTTGTGATTAAATTTAATCAAAAAATAACACGAATTCCTCTCAAATTCCAAACATCATAGACTTTGATACATTTTGAATTTTCCAAATAGGAAGATTTTTCCGAGATCTCTAAGACTTTTTTCCATATCAAATTTTAAATTCTAATTTATTTTGGGTAAAAAACATCGTAAATCAAAAAATAACACGAATTCCTCTCAAATTCCAAACATCATAGACTTTGATACATTTTGAATTTTCCAAATAGGAAGATTTTTCCGAGATCTCTAAGACTTTCGAATTTTTGTTTGAGAATAAAAGAAAATGTCAAACATGGATCAAATTGTTGGAACTTTTTTCGCTCATCAAATTGCGATGAAAATGTTTCATTTTCAAACCAAAATTTATTCTCATCACATTGTAGTTGACACTTATTTAACGAAATATGAACAAAATTTTGACAAGTTTATGGAAATTGCTCAGTCTGATGCAAGACTCAAGATCAAAGAAATCAGTCTCAAAATAAATTTATCTAATGATAAAAATATTGATTCTCATCTTAATAAAATTCTTATTTTTCTTCGTAATATCAAAATTGAAAATGAACTTTCTCTTGAACTTGCTACAATTCGTGATGATATGATTGGAGAGATTCAACGATTAAAGTATCTTATGAATTTCAATCAATAGTAACAAATTTTACTTTTATATTAAATTATAGCTTTTAAATGGAGCTTATTAAGGGTTTTCGTGTACCTCAAAAGTCAACTGTGATTTATCCTGATGAATCTATTTTGAAGAGTGTCGAGAAAAAATTCGGAAAATCTATCAAACAAATTAAAAATCATCCTGAATATGTTCAGTTGATAACAGATTTTGTCCTTGACAGTGAATCTATTTTTAGAGGAAATAATGGTAATTTTATTACAAGTAAAGGACAGAGGTATTTTGTTGATTTTGACACTGGAATCGTCATTGATACATCTACTGGTGTTAAGATCAAGATTATTAGCAATTATGTGAAAAATGACATTCGATTCGTTTCGATTCGTGGTATTATCACAACACCTGAAAGAGTTAGATCAATTAAAGGTTAAATTGATAAAAAAATTTCTTTGTTTTTTAAAACACAGAAATAAATGGAATTAAATTTAAACACTGTTGGAAAACATCCAACATGGTCTATTATGAAAAGAATGTACCCAATTGATGTTTTGACATTATGTCTCACTTCTGAAGTTTTCAAAAAATATTGTGCTGACGACAAATTATTTTTATTTTTGTTAAATCATCATTATTTGAGTTACTTAGATTATGTTGATTCAGATTTTAAAACAAATAAAGATAAATATTTGTTCCTGACAGATATAATTAGTGTTAATAATCTTTTTAATGTTAAAAATAAAGTAAAAATAGGTGAGAAAGAATTTGGAATATGGTTGTATGATGTAGTAAATATTTTTGATTTATTATACAAGTCAACTGGAAATGATCATGATTTTGGAGCTATTAATGATCTTTTCATTGAAGATATATTTCTATTTGATTTTTATAATTTAGACTTCATTCTTAATGAAGTGCTTTCAGACCTAGACTATAACATTAGAACATTTTTAAATATGTTGAAGAAAAAAGATCAAAATTGTATGGAAAAATTGAACGAGTATTTTGAAACAGAGTTCAAAGATAATAACGAATTCGATCCAAATGTTGAAACAGTGACATTTGAACAATTTATTAACAATTTATTAACACTGGAAAGTAGAATGGAAAATTATATCAGTAATAAGATAGATCGAAATATTATGGAAAAAATCCAATATGATTGGGATGTAGATATTGATTTGGTTTTTTATGATAAAAATGAAAAATTATTGCTTCAAATAATTCACAATAATGTTCAAAATGGAAATCTTCATATTTTTGATCGTCTAGATCAAGATATTATTTCAAAACTTATCAATCGTTAAGATTTAAAAATATTTCTTTGTTATTTTTAACACAGAAATTATTAAGGTGAACTCATAGTTGTAAAAGAATAAGCATCACTAGATTTACTTAAACCACAATTGTTCGAAACTGCAATAATTTTTACAAAGACTTCTTCATCATAAGGTAAATCTTCAAACAATCTGTTAGGTTCTTTTGATATTGTACTATAAATTGACCCCTCAAAAGGATCAAAATCCTCAGTTTCCCCCATAAAAATCAAGTAAGCATCTGCGTATGGAACCCATGACCATACTATAGTAACATCAACTCCTCCAGCCCCCGGAGCTCCCACGTGTAATATCCCTGTTGGAGCTGCTGGCTTTTCACATGGTTCTATTGTACATTTTCCCAATAAGCATTTTAACCCCTTAGCACATTCTATATCATCATTGCAAATATCGTCTAATTCTTTTACTTGTTTCTTTCTTGTAAGAAGGAAAATCAATACTGGGATAAAAATAAGTAAAAATAAGTAAAATAATATTTTTATTGTACTACCTAGAGGTGATTTTCGTTCATTATAAGGGATATCTCGTATCTGTCTATTTCTAAAACTCATTTATGAAGGTAAAAAACTTTTTGCCTTCTCGATATTTTTTTGAAGATGGAGAAAAAAGAATTTTTCTTCAAAAAACAAAATATGATATTTTCTTAGTATTTTTATACTAAGAAAAGAACAAACATTTTAATCTATAATTTATGTTAAAAATTACCAAGGTCTATTTCTTTCTCCATAAGTAATTTTGGGATAACAGAATTCTCCCACATCAAAATTCCCGTCTTGGAATCCAAGGTTGTAATTCTCGCTTCTCACAAACAACATTCGTCCATTTCCTATAGGTATTACGTTATTAGTACGTGGTGGCTGTCCGTCTGTTGCAGTAACAAATAAAACATTGTCTTGATCACCTCCTATCAAAACTCCATTCTCATCCAATTGTAACATATTGAAAGTTACCGATCCTAACAACCCATTCCATGTAGGTATCGAGATTGAATTGTCTTCTTGACTGAAAAATCCTGTTACAGGAGCAAATTGAAATACTGTTGCCTCTGAAGCAACAGGCCTTGAAACGATATCTTTGTAAACTCCATTTGTACCCCACGTAGGATCAATAACTCCATTGGGAGTCAATTTCAAAACAGAGAGAAATCTAGCGTTTGGCGCGTTGGTAGCAGCACCGCATCCAGTTATAGAAGTTGGTTCTAAGCCAATTATGTTTACGTAAATACTTTCATCAGGTCCTAAAGTAAAAGAAGTGCCTAGTCTTTGATCAGTACCACCGCATAAATTTACCGGAGCATTCGAGGGGTCAAAATTAAATTCGCCTGAGACTCCATATGTCAAATCAATGCTACCATCACTCAAAAATCTATGAACTTCTACTATTGCAGTAGTTACACCATCAAAATCAAGGGCGAGAATATAAATATTACCAGTTGGCTTATGATATTCCATATCTCTTGTGTTGATATCATCGTTGGGAAGATTTGTTAGGACAATGTATCCGCCTGTTCCAAACAAAGGATCAAGAGTACCATCTGATCTTATTTTGTAAACATATGTTGGAAGTGCTGTGGTCACCGCATTCAACGTCATGACTAACATCGAACCATCATCAAGATGTATGGCTTTCGTAGGATAATTGCTTGAGTTGGCAGGGATACCAGGTAAAACAGTAAGTGTGAATATAAACCTCCCTGCTGTTCCGTAGCTCAAATCTACTGTACCATTCGGTAATATTCTTTCCACAAAATTGTTAAGTGTTCCATCTTCGATACCAAGTATGTACAAATAAACACCATCGGTTGTGATGTGAGAAATAAAATCAGTACTAGTGCTATTGTCATAAATACCATTTGTTCCGAAAGTTAAATCTTTTGTACCATCTTCATTCCACATCAAAATATTCTTGCTAGCACTTGAGAATCTTTTACCATTATCCAAAATGCCTCCAAATAAACTATAAGCTGTTAAACCCAAATCTGTTATGGGTTGTTCAGCGCTTGAATATGGTTCATATACAGGACCTACTGTTTCAAATTCAGTACAAGATGAAATTAGAGGAGGGATAAAATCCGGATCAATGACTAAAATATTTCTGATCTCATTTTGATTATCAATTTCAGGAGTTTGACCATCAAGAAGAACAATAATATGTTCTTCTACTTCCATCGTACAATTCAATGTACCAAAATCAATAGTCGTAACAGCACTGCAATAAATCTCTTCTTGTGGTGCGATGGTTACAGGAAGTCCTTGACAATCACAACTCAATTCGCCCATCAAAAGATTGCTATAAATTGATGTTATAGTGACTGGTATATTACATATATTTTTAATGGTCACACTGGTATTCATCTCAGTATTTGAAATTTGTTCTAAATTTGATCTCAAACTTATTAATCTAGTTTTTGAAGTTCGACATCGTAAACAAAAGTAAATAATTAAGACTAATACAATAATTAAGATCAAGATCAAAATAAAGTTGTTTTGATCTTGATTCATGTTTTATTTAGTTATTTTAAAGTTTAAATAAAAATTAAAACTTCAAAAATTGCTTATTTTTAACTTTTTGAACCAAAATGGTTGTTTTTAATAAAATGACTTTTAAAATTTTTATTTTGTTCCAAATAAAAATTATTATAAATATTATCTAATTTTTACAGCGCATTTGTTGAAAATGAACAATAATTTTGATCAGCTTTTGAGTGATAATGATGTCACTAAGTGTGAATTTGAAAAATTCGTACAAATTGTCAGATTTTATGAAGAACATCGTAGACCTTGTGGATTTATGGGTAGATGTTTCTTTCTTGAGCCTTTGAATGGAGAAAAAATAGATGAACTTAATAACATCGTCAAATATGCTACTTATATTTTTGATGAAAAAACCATTTGTTATCATAAAATAATATTGGGCTCACCTATTCCTTATTTTCTTCAAATCAAAGTTTTTTACGAAATGGAAAAAGCTTTACCTAAGAATGATTGGACTTGTACAAAAGAAGTTAAAGATCATATTCTCAACAAAGCTCGTCATATTTCTTTTGAGATGTCTTACCCTAAAAAACAAACATCTCTAAATCCTAAATTATTATGTGCTGCTGGTATTTGTACAAGAACCAAGACAGCAGAAAAAAGTTTTTACGTAGAATATAAAAAGAATATTAGTTATTGTTCTTTTTGTGTTAATTTTTTCTGTTGCCAAGAATGTTTTGACACGCATGATAACAAAACTTGTTCCGAAAATGAAGCTTTTAAAAGAACTCCTGAAAAGTTCTTTGTTTATGACGAGAAAGATGATTGTTTAGTTGTTCCAAGATATTGTAAGCGATTTCTTGAATCAGAAGGTCATATTGATTCTTTGACCCAAGAAATACAAGAAGGGTATCCTATTTTGATCGATGATATGCCTGGACGAAAACCTTTTCTTCTTGTATTATCAAAAGGGAAAGGAGTAGATGAAGTTCCTTACAATCCTAGATTTTTTAAATCTGATTTTCGACTTCAACATTCATGGTCAGATAATATAGTCAATTTTGCTTGTGAAAAATGGATGCAAACTGGTGAAAATATCTATAGAAAAGCTCAAAATGATGTTGCTGCAGCAACATTTGTCGCACAATATCAAAATAAAATGGAAAGTTATTATTCAAGAAAGAATCAAGATCGAAGTTTTGATTCTTTCTGCAAAGATATTGACTATATGTTTGAATTGATTCAACATTATTTTTGGCCCACTTATATTGGAAATGAAATAACTCTTGAATTTTCCGAATACAAAGTTGATAAATACGAACAATGGTCTCGCAAAATACTTTCTGATTTTGTTAATAGTTATTCTCGAAAAGAAATCAGAAACTCAAATCAATTCAAATATCGATTCAAAAACATTGGAGATGAGATTATTGGAGATATAGAAATTAAATCAAAATGGGATGAAATTCGTATAGAATCTTACAGGTTGAAAAAGGATATTTGTAATTGTCCTGAGGTAACTGGAGAAATTTACGTACTTCATTCATGGTTTTCTGAAAAATGTCCTAACAAAAATTTAGACATTCTTGAAGAATATGAATGTTTAGTCAAATATGCTAAGATATTAGAAAAGAAATATAAGAAAACTACTATTAAATACAAACTTAGTGAAAATGTATAAAATATTAAATTTCATGGTACAAAAAGTACTTAGAAAATAATTAACTAGTTGTTTTAAAATATAAAAATAAATCAAATAATAAAATTTTTGTTCCGTTTGTTTTTGAAAGAAAATATGGAACAAAATGCTCCGAAAGAACAAAAATGGACTCGTGTCGTGAGAATGAGGAGAAAAGGAGGTATCATAGTTCAAAATTGCGATGTTTATATCGGTCGTAATATGTATCAAGGAGGATGGAGATTAAAAGAATCAAAGTTTTTTAACCCATTTAAAATTCAGGAATATGGATCTAGAGCGGAAGTAATTAGACAATACAGAGCATATCTTATCGATAAAATTGAGACAACACCTAAAGAATGGATACCTGAAATATTGAAATTGAAAGGAAAATCATTAGGATGTTGGTGTAGTCCTGATCCTTGTCATGGTGATGTTTTAGTAGAATTTACAACAATCCTTAACCAAATAACTAAAATGTCAAAAGATCAAAGACAAGATGCTATTGAAAACTTTCTCAAATATCAAACTGCTAAAGTTGTAAAAGGAGAAGGTGTTCAAGATCCTGTAAAATTTATGTTTCTAACCCCCGAGATCGAAAATGTCTATATAAACGAAAAAATATGTCAGAATATTATCGTTTGGACTGATCGTAAAGGAGAAACTTGTGATAGACTTGCTTGTTATGAACAGTTCGGTCAATATGTTTGTAAGTTACATTCTAATGAAAAATATAGATACAAATTGCCAAATCGAGAAAATATTTTGAAATATCACAAAGTCAGAGATCCTTTAATTAAAATGAAAAGAGATATGAATCGAGAAGAAAATTTAGAAGGAGATGTAATTTGTACTGAAAATATGCAAACTAATATCTTTCATTTTAGAGAAACGTATGAAATGGTTTATATGGATATAAAAGATAAAGCAAGAACTGATGGTATCCCGGTTCCTGAACTTTCTGCAGAAAATTTAGGTCCTGTTCATCATGGGATGAAAGGAATCCCACCTGCGACCTTTTTATGTAATTTATGGGAGGGTTCAAAATTATATTTATCAGAAATGAACGACGACGGGACATATAATGATACATTTCTTGAAAATCGAATAGCAACGTTTACTGATCCAGGAGCTATAACTCGCAAAGCGGTTCCTGATAAATATAATGGAAAGACAAATTGCTGGCAATTCATTGTTTGGAATTTAAATGGAAAAGATATTTATCTTAAACCTTATGAAGCAAAGGAAATTTTCTGTACATTTTATGATGTCTTAGCTGGAGCAACATCTGAATTTAAGAAACTTTTAAAGTTGAAAAAAGATGGAACTAATTTAAATGTTAACGGGAAATATGCTTATGATTTTACTAAAAATAATCCTGGTAAAACATTTGATGAGATTTTTGATCATATTTATCGTAATACAGCTTTAACTATGCCGCATGAAATATGTCTTGCGGCAATGTTAACATTAGATTTTCAAGATTATCCTTGGATGAAAAATCGTAAATTATTCTTATAATAAGAAAAAGAAATAACTAGGAATGAAATAATTCCGTGTTAATCAGTATTTAAATTAAAATAAATAGATATTTGTAAATATAAAATAACTAAAATAGTTATATTTTTGAAAAAACATAAAAAATATATTAAAATTGAATATTAAAATTTTTAATTTTACAAAACAAAATAAATCTTTATTTACAATCATGAATAACGAAATTAGTGCTGACGAAACCGTGCAATTTGCCATTCCTGGAGGCGATGTTTTCCATCTTGTCCTTGGTAGAATCATCGAATCTGATAATGAGTTCGCTCACATTCAGATTGCCACCGGATCTCACGATTCGATCAATGAATTTACCAACATCAAGTACCCGATCACTCATGAGAATTTTGTTTCAGATTTTGATGAAGCTGACATCAAAATTCCCATTCGCTACATCGTGAAAAATGTAGATATGGATGATGAAAAGATTCCTTTCTACGAAGTTCGGGAAAGCCCCATTAATTTCACTGCTTGTTTTTACGCCCCCACGAAACTCTTTGGAACTGTTATGGAGATTGATTTCAACAGAGGAGGTTACTGGATCGCTCGTCACAGTCGAGAAACTTGCTCCATTGCTCGTTGTAAGAAGGGCCCTGTTGCCGAAGCCTATTCGGAGAATTACATCATTTACATCGCTTTCGGCAAGAATAAGGTGCAAGTGGCCAATCTTAAGAATTTCAACAAGAAGGACCCAAGCAAGTATTCCGAGATGTACTTGAACGGTTTGAACTCTTTGATCGGTCCTGTGAAGGGTTTTGAGCGAAGATTTGTTTCCGCGATCAAGCAAAACGGAGACAATTGGTTCGGATTTACATCTGAAAACGAGTACTTTGATGATCAAACAAAACTCGAACTTGAAGGTGGTGATCTTGATCATTTGTTTGAGATTTCTCATTACGATTCTGGTTATGAGGATGAAGAGACGCCTAAGCCAAAAACTTCGGTCATTTACGTGAGAACTCTTCACAAGGGTTTTCCTGGAAAGAGAGAGAAGGTTCAGTGGTTTGACCCTGCTCAGCATGCTGGTCTTGACAAGTTCCTCACATTCATTCGTTCTGATGGCGAACATGATATTTTCAAGGATCGTGACCCAAAGCAAATCATCACTTCGATGAAGAACAATGGTGAAAATACGATTTTCGCCGATCTTGCTGCTGGGTATTTCTTCAAAAGTGCCATCAGTCAAGGTGTTAAGGTCTTCCGTGAGAAATTTCTCTGGATGTTCTAAGAATTTTGTAAAATAAACAAATCGTAAGATGTTGTTAAAATAAATTTATGTCTATTAAGACAGTGATTTCGTTCTTTAGCTTTATATTTCATAATCTATATTTATTACTGTTTTGCTGAAATCAAAAATATTTATAATCTTAACAAAATGAATTATATCACAAGATCTTTAAAGAATTATTATTAAAACTAAATATAAATATGCAACAAAGTGCTTTTGATTCTTATAAACAAGATGTAAAAACAGGTGATAAAGATTATATTGTTAGATCATTACTTAAAACAAAAGATGCTCTTGATATTGAGAAAAGACAAGTTATAAAGGTGTTTTTTCCACAGTCTGCACGTATGTATTTTGGGAAAAAATATATGAAAGATGCATATTGTATCATTGATGAATTGTCAATTGAAATTCACGGAGAAAAGATATTCTATGAAGGTCAAATGATTTATAAAGAAGGTAAGATTCCCATAATCATATATCGTAAATATAAAAGTTTTGTATATGCTTGGAATAAAGGATTTGATCTATATGAAAAATTAGAGAAAAAAGGAATTGACGATTGGGTTGAAGAACAAATTCAAGAACAACCTCAAAGTATTATCGACGAACACGTGGCAAAAATCGAAAAAGATATTACAAGTTATAAAACAAAGATTGATACCCATATGAGAAAAGAATGGGCTATGGAAAGATATGTTAAATATAGAACATTTACTATTTTGGTTTTAACTCGTTCTAAACTAGCAGAACAATATGGTAACAAAGGTCAAATCAAAGCGTTAAGAAGATGTATATATAATGTTTTTAACAAATGTGGTGATTTACTTTTACCTGATTCAGATTTACCTGAATCAGATTACAATAAAATGACTCTTATTCATGAAGAAAGTAGAGAATTATTTTTAAAACATATCAAAAAATGTTATGAAAAACTTAATCATTTTGTTTATACAAATATGCTCACTAATTTTGCATGCGATGTTTGGTATTTTCGTAAATATAGAATTGAAGGTTTATCAGATGATCATTTTGTTATAAATTTGAGAGGTCAAGCAATTCAAACTATTAAATGTTACCTTCAACAAACATTAGAACAAAGTAAAGATTATGAAAAACGTTTTACAAAGGAGAAAAAGTTCAAAAAAGTACCTAAACGTACTGTTGAAGAGATTTTTGCATCATTGAAAGAAAAATACCCAAAAGATCATGAAGAACTTTTAATTGAACCAATGGATGAATTAGATGATATTCATAAGAATAAAATGAAATTGATTTCAGTAACAGATTCACTTGATTTAAAAATGAAAAATCTTCTACTTAATAAAAATGAAGATGTAAATGATAATTTTCAAGAAGATTTTAATCAAAATATGAAAGATATTCTTGGGATTAAAACAAATGTAAATGAAGAAATTAATGATGACGGAAATTCGCTATCAGATAATGAAGATCATGATTTAAACGAAAATGATGAAAAATTAACAATAAAAGAAGATGAAAAATTAACAATAAAAGAAGATGAAAATTCTTTATCAGATAATGAAAATTCTTTATCAGATAATGAAAAATCATAGTTCATTAAGAACTTAGATCATTTTTGATAAACCAGTCACCTGCAAAATCATCAAACCAATCATTTACATATTCGGTTAAAAGATCGTAATCATAATCGCATAAGGAATTAGTATTCAACCATGATTCGATCAAAGATAAACATAATTCCCTATGTTTCATATATCTTTCGTCATTTTGAATAATTTGATCAATTATTCTTTTCTCAAAATCTACTGGAACTTTACATTTAGGATTTATTTGTATTTCATCAATAATATCTTCTAATGAATATTCCATTTAAAATTCAATTAATATAAAATATTAAAATCAAATCTAGGTTCTTTTATGAACCGTGATTAAAATTTGTTTATTCAGTCACATAATGTGGTCTGTAATATTCAATTGTTGGTAAGATTTTTGCATTATCTACAATTGCAAGAATCTTATGACGAGAAACGGAACCTTCAGAAATATAAATCCAATCAAATAAATATTTGACTAGATCTCTAGGCATGGGACCAAAAAGATGATGACCTCTTTTTCTTGCAATAGAAATATCTCGAACAATTTCCCATTGAATGCCAATTTTAGGTGCATTTTCCCGTGAAAAAACGAACTCATTATACCACTCTGATGGATTTGTAGGATGAAATGATGCAGTAAATTGACGTCCAGGATTATCTTCAGATCCAATTATATTCATTTTAGATTGATCTTGATTTTGCTCAAGTTTATTCAAAAGTGAATTATATAGATCCAGATTCAAAATTGAATCTCCACGTTTTGAAGGTTTTTCGAAGTCTGGACCGAACCCCATCAGTACTTTTTTCGATTTAGAAAAGAAAAGATGGTTATTCAAATATTTTAAAGGAGGAATCTTGGGAGGATTTTCAAGATCAAACCATGATCTACCGCATCTGACCAATGATTCATAATTTCCATTAACTAAAGCAATCATATTTGAAATACCAACATCTTGCTTTGGGTTCACCGTATCATAGTCGTTATTTATTAAAGTTTTATTGGTAGCTATTCGCATACATTCTTGGACTTTCTTTCCTTTAACAGCATCAGTACCCGCGTAAAAATTCTCGCCAATTTTTATATTTAAATTATGAACATGGGATAATCCAAATAGATTTTTGGCATCTTGAATTTTACCTTTTAAATCTAAAATTGGTACTCTTGGAAAACAAAGATTAAATCTCTTCACAGTATGATATTTGAAAAGTCTGTATCCAAAACTGGAACTAGCACTTTTGATATCCACAAAGATTATCTTTGTGGCAAAAGTAATCAATCCCAAAAGATTAGTCATGATCTTCATGTCACTATTCAATAAAACCATAGAAGCTCCCAGATCAAATCCTCCAATAACTGAAGAAAGATTTGGAAAAGATCTATGAATGAATTGATATTTTTTACCAATAGTCATAACATCTCTAGATTTATATGAACCACCAGGATCGTTGACAATGATGATAGTTGTAACAAAACGATTTTGATATACAACCATTCTTTCTCCAAATTTATCTACACACGTATCGACGATCTTTTTAATAGTGATAATAACTTCATCAATACTTAATGAGTGGAAGAAAAAATCAACATCATCAATATTTCTATGATAATGAGGATTGTTGATCAGAGTCGCTAAAGAACCACCTCCTATGACCATGTTTTCTGAACATAGAGAAAACAAAAATGGGATCTCGGGAAAAATTTTTATGAGTTTAGATATAATCTCTAATTCAGGTAATATTCCATAAGTAGAGTGTTGAGTCATCAAAGTTACATCTTTTGCAACTACATAATTCTTAGATTTAATCGAATCTAAATCTGAGTACGGGTACAAAGTCCATTTTTTGTTACGTTTTTCAATATCATGAGCATAAAGAAGATCCATAAAGAATTTTTGATTGATGACAATTTCGTACGATTTACCAAATTTTGATTCTATACCGAATGTAAATTGGGAGATAGGGACTTCTTCTTTATCTTCTGAAAATTCATCATCACTCCACATATTTGTTATATTATTTCAAAAATAAAAAACAAAAAATTTAAAATTCAATTTATTATTTCTGTTTATTTCCTCTTTAAAAATTAAAAATATACATAGTTCAAAAAGAACTTAGTAAACATGTTGATTTTTAAATTATACAATATTCATAGGTCTTTCAGCTATTCCAGTTTGAAATTTCAACTCTTGAATCGTAAATTCAGTTCTACGTGTGATCTCATCCAAATAATGAGACTCATGATAACGAAATGCAAACCAGAGAACACCCATTACCAAAACAAAAACAACGATAAATTCTACAATATTCGGAATTGTCTTCTTCTTAAAATACCACATCATCAACAATGCGAGTCCCGCTGCAGCAATCATTGTAATACGTCTTGAAATAACAAAACTATCAGCACGATTGGAATATTCAAGTCTTCTCACTAAATCGGCAATAGAATCTCCATCTCTTGTATCCCATTCCCATTCTTTTCCACAGTTTTGATCTCTTCCATCATAACACTTAGCAAATTTAGCTTCTTGTTTTATTCCCCACAAGATAATTGCTAAGAAAATAATCCACGCGATTATTTCCCATAATTCTTTCCCAAAATACAACTTCTCGAGAAAGTTTTTATTAACTCTATCAGACATTATCTTTCTAGTTTCAAATTAAAATTCTTAAGTTTTGATCAAAACTTAATTTGATTTTCATATTTTCGCAAATTACACATCTAAAAAAGATGGAGAAGAATATTGATGAAAATCTTTCAGACTCAGAGTCTGAAGAAAATATTAATGATATATCAGATGAAAATTCTCTCGAAATTGTACCAAATCAAATAAATTCAGGTTGGGAATCAACTCCTAATCTGGCTAATTTATATATAGACGCTTTATCATGCATCGCCAAATATCTTGAAGCATGGGATTTATCAACAATGTCAATTGTTTGTAAAAATTGGTATAGACTTATAAGAAAACCTCAATATAGAGCAAAAATATCTTATCCATTTCTTCCTCAATATAAACTTACGAATGATCAATTTGATTGCCTCAATCAAATGATGTGCAGCACAAAAAATAGAATACTTGTAATCGGTAAAGTTGGTTCTGGAAAGACATGGCTTGCTACAGCATACGCAATGTATCGTTATTTAAAAGAAGATGATAAAACTACAATTATTTTTACTACTCCACCTACATGCATTGCACAATGGTCGAACTTTTTTGAGAAATATACTAATTTACCTGTTATTTCAAATTATCCATCATCATGTTTTAATTATAAAGAGTGGGAAACAGATCTACCTCTTTTTAGAATTGTGATAACATCTAATCTTTCTCTCTATAGAGTTACAAATGTTTTAGATAAAAATAATATTTCATTTGCGATTATTCAAGATGAAGCACATAATGATATTCAATATGAAAGAAGTTCGGAAATTCCTGTGATAGGATTTACAGCATCTGAAGAAACGTTTAATCGTCGAGCTGTATCTCCAAATAGATGGACAAGATACTACTTAAAAAATATTCGAATTAACAAAGATCTGAAACCAATGAATTTTGTTATGTATGAACCTTGTGGTATTTATGCAAAAAGAATACCTCCAGATATTGGTCTTCTTATATCTGTAGCAGAAATATCACCAGGTCTAATACAAACATTTAAAAATTATGTTAGCGGAGTTTATGATTCCTATGATCATTTAATGGTTACAAAAAGAGGTAAGAAAACTATATATGATCGTCCAAGACATAATATATACCCGATAATAATTGGTAAAAGAATGAAATATTATAAAGAAAATCCCGACGAAAGAGATCCAACACAATCGAAACCTACGGACGAATATTTCATTAAAATAGAGAAAGATAAAGCTTTGGATCATATGCATAAAATCCCAAAGCTCCAATCATTCTTAGCGGTTGCAAAAATTTGCAAACAAAGAGGAGAAAAATTAATTGTATTTGATATAAATCAATCTTATATTCCGTTTTTATATGAATTTTTCTCAAGTGCCGGATTTGATACATATCCTTTTTGTACAGCATATAATCCTGCTCAAAGATCAAAACTTTTGGATGATTTCAGAGCGAAAGGGGATATTTTGATTGGTTCGATTGCAATGTTATCAGAAAGTCATAATCTCTCCGAAGCTAACAATTTAATTTTTGTCCGATATCCAAATAAAAAAGAAGAATTCATGCAAGCTTTTGGTAGATGTCATAGATATCCCCAGAAAAAGACTGTTAATATTCATATGATTAGTAGTTGTAGTTTGGAATTGGAATTAGCATTATTTGCTATGAAAACATCTAAAACGACAATAACATCTATACTTTTTAAGAAGCAAATTGCTGAATTTAGCAATTTTTTGAAAACACAAATATCAGAACCGATTCTTGAATATGATCCAGAAGCGGAATTAATTAAATATGTTTAATATAAACTGAAAAGTTAAAAATTAGTAAAAGAATGAAGAAAATAGAAGATGGAAGGAGTTTTGATGATTTGTGGTAGTAGACATTTTACAAAATATAGCATTTTCAAAAAATGTATGGATATTGTGTTGATTAAAATGAAAGATGATAATTTTGAGATTGTAAAAGTAATTTCAGGAGGAGCTAAGGGTGCTGATACTCTAGCCGAACGGTGGTCAAAAGAAAAAGGTTACCCTTTCAAACCTTATTATGCAGAATGGGATTCTTTTGGAAAGAAAGCTGGTCCTATCAGAAATTCGGCAATGGTTAGAGATGCAAATAGAATAGTTGCATTCCCTTATGAATCATCTACAGGAACTCACGATTCAATTAGAAAAGCTAAAACTTTTCCAGAAAAGAAATTATATATATTTAAATTACAATAAAACTATGTGTCTTCACACAATGTTTTTAAGAAATGAAGGTTTAAAACATTTACATTCACAACTAAATGGAGCTACCTTTACCCGATGTATATTTCGAAAATTTTGATGATTCTTTTGATGAAAAATCAAAAGAAAATAATTTCCATGGTCTTTGGTCTGATTTAATAGATGAACCAAAACCAATTGAGAAAAAAGGTTGGGAAATATTAACACCTGAAGAAGTTTTAAAAATATATGACGGAATTGATATTAACGAAGATGAAGAAGATTGTGTATTTTGTAATCTTTGTTCTAAAAATATTTTAAAACCTCAAATATGGAATGTTTATGATGATGGTAGATATATAGTTCAGCTTTGTTCTGTAAAATGTTTAATTAAATATAAAAACACTTGGATCTAATGAAATGTTTACTGACAAACTTGACCCGAACAAAGATCGCATTCACCAGATGTAGGAATTGTTAATATTTCACTTACCGCACCGCATCCATTTTTCAATTGTACTTCCACTACACCACTTGCACTGTGATTTATTCCGCAAGAATTAACACATCCCCAAAATTCATTTGGTCCATCGCAATTTGGGGGTAATTGAAGTGTAATGGGTGCTGAAGATTGAAATGGAGAACCCACTTCCCAACCTGCTGCAGCTTTGAACGTTGCTCTGTATTGTAAATTTGATGTTGATCCAACTGGAGAAATACTAACTGAAAGTATGATAGGCCACTGACCTCCACCTGAAACAAAAGCGTCATCAATTTCTGGAATGGTACAAATACATGCACCCGCATCACATGTTTCACCTACAGCACAATTTGCTGTAGTAAGGCATTGTGCTACACATCTTTCTCTCAATTCGTCGCAAATTTCTCCGCTTGGACATGTTGGATCTCCACTTGTACAAGGAGTTATACATTGCGCTGATTGACAAACATCTCCTGGATTTTCTGCTTCACAATCAGCATCATCATTACAATCAACACATACCACACCATTGCACACTTCGCTTCCTGAACAATCTGAGTCTACAAGGCACTGACTACAAACTCCTGAAGTTGTATTACATTTAAAATTTAATAGACAATCATTATCTGAAGTACAATCAATTGCACTAACTTGAGGACCTCTATTTCTCCACCATATCCAAAGTAGAATTACTACAACAATGATTATTATTAACACAATTACAACTACAATAGCGATGATAATATTTCTTCGCTTTTTCTTATCCGCTTCAGTTTGATTAGTTTGATTCATATCTTTTCATTAAAAAATAAAAAGTTTTAGTTTGAATGTTTAGTTTTATTTTTCAAAGATATTTTGTATTAAATAATAAAATTGATTATTAAAAATTTTATTTGATTATTTTCAAATAAAATTATGGAGGGAAATCAGACAATTGAATATTCTGAGAACTATGTTTACATGCCTGAATTTTGGCCAACAAAAAGAAATAATTACCAAAGATTGATTGATGAGATTGGAAAACATCTCATACAATCAAATGTGAAGTTATTTGGAGCTGTTCATCAAGAGAGGAGGCTTACGTGCTTGATGGCTGAGAAAGAAATGAAAATGAGTTATTCAGGAAGAACTGTTGTATCAAATAAAATAGAAAATGGTACACTTTTATCTAAAATGCTGAACATTTTAAGAAGCGAAAAATATCAAAGCCTTCTTTGTGATATTGCTCCGGAATTAAAAGATGTGATTCCAAAATTCAACGCAGTGTTTATTAATCATTATAGACGTCGTGAAGATTGGGGAGATAAACCCGATGGATTGGGATTTCATTCAGATGATGAAAAAGATTTGAAATCAAGTGTAATTTTAGCTGTGACATTTTGTGAAGATGGAGGAGAAAGAATCTTTCGATTTCAAGATAAAAAGACAAAAACTATATTATGGCAAAAAGAACTCGAAAATGGTTCAGCTCTTTGGATGCTACCTGGTTGTCAGGATAGAACAAAACATGAAATCTCTGATCGAAAAACACATATTGACGGGTCAAAAGTAACAGGCGGTAGAATTAGTCTTACATTTAGACAACTTGTTTTACCTTAGAATAAATTCATATTAATATCATAGTACTATGAGTACTTAGAAATATTTAAACTAAGCTTGTTAAAGCTATGTTTTAATTTGTGTAATTACAAATTACATCTCAAATCTTGCGAGTGTTTAAGTTCGCACAAAATGTAATGCATTATTTTCGTACAACTCTCTTTATCCTTACTTGAGCAAGAAAGTGAACTCTTAGGTATCTCAAATGTTCCAATATCAATCTTGTTTCCTACGAAAAAGATTGGTGCTTCGGGGCACATATCACGAAAATCTTGAATGAAAGCTGCACTTATTGCAAGCGTTGCGATATCACTCGCATCATACATCACAATGCATGCATGAGAATCTTTGTAATAACCTTTACCTAACCCCTTGAAGTTTTCTTGACCTGCGGTATCCCACACATTAAAAGTTACTTTTTCAATGGGAAATTGTATGGGTTGAACATCAACTCCAAGGGTTGCAATGTACCTTTTAGAAAAGGTTTCATTCATAAGAGTATGAACAAAAGAAGTTTTTCCACATCCTCCACTACCAATCAAAGAAATCTTATAAACGCTCATTTTTGTATATCAAATAATATATTATTTATTTTTAAAATTATAAAAAAATTAAAATTCAATTTTAAAATAAATAAAAAGATTTTAAAATATAATATTTTGCAAAATTTTTATATGATCTTTATAAAAAGTTTATTACAGATGAATCAAAGAGATATTTTGATCGTGATTATCCTTTTGATCGTAATTGCATTGATTATTTGCTATTTTCTCAAGAAAAATGGATGTAGTGATTTAGAATGTAAAGGTGATAAAGATTGCCTTTCTGGAGTTTGTTCAAAAGGAAAATGTGTTCAGTGTGCATTTGATTCTGATTGTTGCGCCAGTAGTACATGTCAAAACAATGTTTGTGTACCAATTACCAACGAAGAAGTAGATTGTGGTTTACCTCCTGTATTTGATTATGCGTGCTCAAATGTAAATTTTGATCCATTAAACCCTCCAGGTCAGGAAACATTTGATTTAAAACCTATTGTAACTGAAGGAGATTCTTTAATCGACTGGTCAACATTGACCTTTACCACTATTGAAGTTTACTCTCGCGATTCTAGTGCTCAATCACCTCAATTTACCCAATGTAACAATGATGATTTGGATCTTCTTCCTTACGGAACTCACGAACAAGGATCAATTGTTCCTGGAAACGACTTTTGTGGGCCTGCTGTTGAGGGGCCACCTGGAACTTTTACATGGCAGGAATGTAACAATGGAACTCAGACTCAGACAGGGAATACTGATACTGCTGTTGTTTCTCATGATTCCGATGGTGTCATTGCTGTTGATTATAGTACAACTGGAATCCAATTTTCAGCTGGATTGTATTGGCGGTTTAATTACAATGTACAGACTGAAAATGGTTGTAGTTATGATAATATTGCATATTTTGCAATGGGTTTAGATCTTTAAAATTTAGGGATTTATAAAGTCAACATGATTTTTCGAAATCAACCAAAAATATCGTTTTAATTAAAACGCAGTTTGATTCGAAATGAATGATAAAGAAATTTTGTTGTTGATTTTGGTTGTTGTTGTAATTTTCGCATTAATTTACATTCGTAAAAAAGATGCTACATCTGGTTTCCCGCAACAATTTCGAAATGAAATTGAAGACACGTCCCAAAATTCAGTTTGCCCCATCACCGTGATGTCTCCTGACACCCCTGCAGTCGATCCTATCCCTGTTTTGGTTTACAGCTCTGGCCCAGGAGGATTTTCGTTGGTCGATCCAAATCCTCCCGATACTCCTTCTGGTGGATGGTATCCAAATCTTGAAATCATTTTTGAAAACTATGTGTTACCTGATTGTACACCAGGACCAACTGCAAGAAATCCCGGACCTGATACCCTTACTCATTCTATTGCAGGAGAAGTTCAATTGAGTGCCGGAAATTCCAATCCAAATGGAGGATACATTATGATTTCTGAACACGCTGGTCTTGATCATACTCTTGATATGACAAGAACTCCTTATGCAACTCTTTTAACTCAAGCCGAAGTTGACGGTGGTGCAAAATTTAATTTCTTCCCTACTTTTAGACAAGAATTTCCTTCAACATATGCAAGTGAAATTGAAGTATATGCTGTATCTGATTGGGTCAATCTCAACGCTACTTCTGTTTTTAATGGAGATGTTGTTGAGGTTTCTTGGGATGCTTTTACTATCCCTGAAAATTGTACTATTGACACTTGGGAAATCGCAGTTTCAGTTCGAGATGACAGTGTTTTCTGTTCGAGTGGAGAAACCATTGATTTGATTATCAATGTTGGAGAAGTTTTGACTGATGTTAATTTAACAACATTAAATGTTCAATTGTTGAGCGGAACTCCTTCTCCTATTCATAATTTGATTCAAGTTTCTGCTTTTGCTTATCCTGTTTCAAATAAAAGTACAGCTGTAATTGTTCCTGTCGCGCTAGCATCTTCAGAATAGTTTCTATATCGGATGTTAGAAAAAATACATATTACTAAGTGTTTAAAACACTATGTAAAGTTGTTTATTTATTTAAAAATATTGTGTAGATCACTCTTTGGCGATTTTCTCAATGAGATCTGTGATGTGCTGCGTGAAATCGTTTGACCAAAGATTGTCCTCTTCTGCTTTCAGAGTGTGAAGAAACATGAGTTGTTGAGTTTTTATCCATTCAGAACCCATCTTGTACGCTTTCTGTTTTTCACGAAGTTGCATTTTGGTCCAAAACTCGATAATCATGGTAAAGATATCTTTATCATAATTGCGAAAGGCGAGATTTCTGTATCTGATCTTGACAGCCCAAGCATATCCTCTTAGTAGCGATTTAGTGTCATAATCACCACACTTTGGGGCTTCCACCTCTTCAAAAAAGTAACCAAGTTTATCATCTGGCCCTCCCAAGATGTTGAAAAGAGGCTCACTGTCGTAATAAAACTTCTTTTCAACAAGAGGCAATCCAGCATTGTTCAACTGCTTGATGATGTCCCATTGGATACCGTTTCCGTATCTTCGACCTGCTATCTTCAAGATTTTGAAGCCCTGTTCGAGAGGGATCTTGTCTTCGACGGTCTTGATCAGTTCGCTGACAATACCCCAATTGGAAGTTTCGGCTAGCATAACAGCATCCTTCTCAAATGTATAATCCATCTTCTTCACGATAGACCGATTAAAGAGTCTCTTCTCGAGATCATATGGAATATCCGGCGAGAGCTGCTTAGCTTTTGCTTCATCTTCAGGAAGATCAGAGTCGAAGAAGGTCTGCCAAGGATTTTCCCTCAACAAACAACCCTTGTTGTCTATCACGGAATCCTGAAAAGTTGCACAACCCTTGTCGACGCGATAAGAGCACTTCATACCAATGCCCCAGCTTTTTGGAGTCTTTGGGCCTCCAGTAGCCTCACGGTTTTCCTTGATGATCTTGCCGGCAGCGCGCAAGATATCAGCAAAGTCGTGATCCGGACTGTAGTCAACGTGCCATCTAATGGAAAGCTCTTCTTCAGTCTTCTTTGGTTGAGGTTTTCCATCCCATGAAGGTTTAACCTGAAGTTTTGCAAAAGCTTCAAGAAACTGATCATACAAAATGGCAGCTTCTGCTCTAGTGTACTCGACTGTTCCTTCGTTGAGAATCATCATGAGACCTCCAGCAAGAGGATTATTGGTAGCTTTTGAAAGCTCGATACCATCATTCTCTTCCGTGGAAGAAAGTCTTTTGCAAATGTAAAGTGCGACACGGCGGGGTGCGGACACGGTTTCAGTTCGAAGATCTTTCTCGAAATTGCTTTCGAGATCAACATTCGGGGCGTTCCAGGTTTTTTCGGTTTGTTTATCTTGCGTTTGATCCATCTTGATGTAGTTGTTTGAATAAATCAAATTTTTGTTTTGATATTATATATAATTTAATTTTTTATCGATAAAAATTTTAAAATTCAATTTAATAAAAATAAAGAAAATACCACAAAAATATAACCAAAGAATTCTTTTAAAAATTACTAAGTGTTTAAAACACTATGCAATATCTCATTTTTTTAATTTGAAGCTCAAGTTTCTCAGTAATGAACATGTTCATTCGTGCATTCATAATCCTTCTGAAAAGAACATTTTTTGTTCTTCATCATCGAAAGATATCCACATTTGGATTGTTTTTGATCAGAATCATGATCATTAGTGTTTTTGTGATCAAAAACAACATTATTTTCTTTCTTTCTGTAATCTCGATGTTCAGAATGTCCCCTAGAACGAGAAATATTCATATGGTCTTTACATCGAAGATATCCTTGTTTTATCACTTTATTACACATGAAAGCACCACATTTTGGTGAATGATCATAACAAAATGGCCCGATATTCAATCTTCTTTTTTCGCATTCTCGGCAACTTCCATTTCTAGTTTCTGACATTTTGATATTATATATAATTTATTTTTGATCCGATAAAAATTTTAAAATTCAATTTAATAAAAATAAAGAAAATACCACAAAAAATATAACCAATAGTTTTTAAAAATTACTAAGTGTTTAAAACACTATGTAAAGTTGTTTATTTATTCCAAAGTGATACTAAGACGTTCAAGAATTTCATCTTTTGTGAATTCTATCCCAGCAATCTTGTAAATATCTTTTCCGACCTTAGAAACGAGTTTTTCTTCTAAGATAGGAATGAAAATATAGACAAGATGCTCGTGACTGCATCTTCTTCGAAAAATTCCAGTACCATCAGAGTGACGATATCTGTCAAGTAAAGGACCAGTGATCATTACGGGAGATTCATTCGGATCATTTTCATCATATTCATCATTTTTAACAATTGTAAAGTCTTTACCATATATCACATTATATGGTTTATCCCACATGATGTTAGAACAAAAATCTTCACCTGTTATCATGACAATCTTCTTTTTAGATTTGATCGCATCAGTCAACTCTTCAAAAGAACAAATGGGAATCTCTTTTTGTACAAACTCGATCTCTCCTTTGACAAACTTTTTCAAAGGAACACTCTCCTTTGGAGGATCATTTATAAGAGGAGATTTAGTCACATTATGGACCTTACAAACAGTTTTTTCTTTCTTTTTGCAAGGTCCACCTCCAGAATGTTTTTCAGCAAAGCAAATATTCAGATGATCTTTACATCGATATCCTTTTTGTCTAACCAAATTATTACACTTGTCTACAGTGCATTTTGGTGAATGTTCATAACAAAATTTCCCCTTTTTCATACTTCTTTTCTCGCATTTTTGACAACTGGCTCTTTTGTTTGCAGACATTTTGATATTATATATAATTTAATTTTGTTTCGATAAAAATTTTAAAATTCAATTTAATAAAAATAAAGAAAATACCACAAAAAGTTTAAACAAAAAATCTAACATTTAAAACATAAAGGAAAGTATGATAGTCGAAAATTTATAAAGTTAAACATTTTTACCCATAATTTTTTTAACTCTATACCCCTTTTGAAATAATTTTTTCAACTCTTAAAAGAAGAGAAATTTTGTAATATCTAACTACAAAATTTACACATTTTGACAATGACGTGTTAGGGGACAACAACCTTTGATTTTGTCAATATTTTTGTTAAAAAGAGATGCACGTCCAAAAATGTCAAGAAAAATTGTCGTTAAACTGGGGGTTAGTTTGGGCCCCCAAACTAACCCTTGATCTCAAAAATATCGATGGGACTTTCACCGGTCACCCAAATTTTGACGAATCGAGCAAATGCCCAACGTTTTTTTAACAAGATAATTGTCCTCGAATTTGTAGCATAAATTATCTAAATGTATAAAAAGCTTATAAAAACACATTCTAAAATTAAAACCATTTTTAAATGTTTTTTGTGATAAAAGAGATATTTTCATAAAAACTTCTCTATTTCAATATATCATATTTCTTGTTTAAAGAATAATATTACTAGATTTACATTATACTTTCGGAAAAATAAAACAATGTAATATTTACATATAAAATGATCACTTCAATTCAATTTGTATCAAATGTATTTTATTTTAGAAATACGACCCCTAATATTAAACTTTAATCATTTTCTAAAATAATAATGGTAAATTTTATTTTTTGTTGAATAATTTTAATATAAAAAATAAATTAAAACGATATTTAATATTTTTCATTATATTTATTGAAAATATGAAAACATGCTTAGTAGATTTTTGCAATTATAAAAATATAATAACAATAGCAAAGGAATATAATACAATACCAGAAAAAGGTCTCATACATGAGTATTGTATTGGACATCAATGTAAAAAATGTGTGAAATTTGTTGATAGGATTATAAATATTGAAGATGGAGCCGGAGAAAATTGTTTAAAACATTGGTGTTTTAAATGTCAAAAGGAAATCCCTGATGGTCATATTTGTACTGATCATATATGTAAAATAGGAGAAGGATGTGAAAACATAGCATTTAACGGTAAATGTCATTATGTTTGTACACATTGTTCTAAAAAACATATGAATGCTGATTATGAAGATTACTGTGAAGATTGTGTATGTATGTTTGAAGAATGCGAATTGACAAAGATAGAAAATGAACATTATTGTTTTTCACATAGATTTTTTAAGGAAAGTAGATGTTACAATTGTGGTTCAGAAATAAATCATTTCCAAAATTCGTTGTGTTATAAATGTATTTGCCGTATAGGATATTGCGAAACATTTGCAATTGGAGCTTGTAAAAAACATACTTGTTTAGAATGTAAACCATTTTATACCCGCGATGCTGAATTTATATTAGATTATGATTCTGTTCATGTTAAGAAAACTAGTGATGTTGACATAGAACAAAAAGCATATGATAAGTGGGAAAGATGCCCATTTAAACTCAATCTTAATGATCTGTGTGAAATAAATAATGAAGATTGTGAGTATTTTAACACAAATAAAATATCAAATGGCTTTTATAATTATAAACAGATTAAAAAGTATGATATAAAACATTATAAAAAATATTACAAACGTCTAATGTGTCACAAATGTGATCATGGCACTTGCAAAATAGACAAGTGTGTATTTGTGGGAGTCGATGGGTTGTGTATTTTCCATAAAAACAAGGAAACGATTTGTATTCTAGAAGAATGTAATGAAAAAATACCAATGATTTGGAAAGAAAATACCACAAATTGGGATACACATAAAGATATTGAAATTGTGAAAGAAAACTATAAAGTTGAAAGATTTTGTAATAAACATGATAAGGAATTTTATTATAATATGAGGTATGCTGAAAAATTTCCTAAATGGATGGAAATTTTGAATGAAAAAGTTTATGATGATTTTTGGTCATCATATAATAAAGGTGCTATACTTAGAGATTATATTTTAAAGACAGGTTCTATTATGAAATTTAAGCATCATTATAAAACTTTGGATCTCACTGATAAAGAATTTCTTCACATTGCTATGACAAGTTTAGGAGCAACTAAACTTAAAAATCGAGTCGAAACATTATCAATGGAAATCAAATTATATAAAAAACTAGGTTGTGATTTTTATCACAAATATTCACAATTGAAACAAACAAAAGAATCAAATTCTTGTCTATTACTCCTCACAGAATTACCAACAGGTATAATAACAAAAATCCTTTTCTTATTATATGGTTTACCTAAAATGGTGTTAGAATGACAAGTTATAGAAATATTTCTAAGTATTATTTAATACTATGAAAATAACATGATAATGATCATTTATCACCTGAAGTTTCATCAATTGACGTATCAAATTTTGATAATTCTGATTTCAATCTGATAATTTCTAACTCCAATCTACGATTTTCTTCAGATAAAAATTTAATTTCTTGTAGAAGAACATTCATTTCTCCCACTGTTTCGAAATTCAATGACATTTTCTTTCTTTTTATGTAAAATAAATATAAAAACGATTTTTCATATTTTTATTATTTTATAAAAAGAAATAATAGCAAAATGTTAAAAAGAAATCAAGAAGTTGCAAATGTATTGAAGGAAATGGGAAAAATGAGAAAACAGCAAGGAAGTGAGTTTTCTACAAGATCTTATTACAAAGCTGCAGTTATTGTTGAAAAATTACCACATGATGTAAGTGACATTAATGATTCTTATGAAGGAATTGGAATCAAAATAGTTAATGTCATCAAAGAAATTCTCAAAACAGGAACTCATTCAGAATTAAAAGAATGGAAGATAAAAAGAAGAGGAAAAGATGAGATTATTGAAGAATTTCAACAAATTTGGAGTGTAGGAGAAGTAAAAGCAGTTGAACTTTATAATGCGGGATTTCGTTCGATTGAAGAGTTAAACAATTCAAAACATGATGTAAAAACAGAATATTTAACGGAAACACAAATATTTTGTACGGAAGTTTATAAAGATTTTCTCAAACCAATGACGCGAGATGATATGCTTCACATAGCAACGAGGATAAGATCATTGAAATGTCTTAAAGGTTTGAATATGAAAATTGTCGGTTCATATAGAAGAGGTAAACAATCGTCAAAAGATGTTGATATTGCAATTTATAGTACTAAATCGACAAGACTTAATAGGAAAATAGTGAAACAATTACATGATTCAGAGCAAATCATGGTTTTAGCATGTGGAATAAGAAAATTGGAATTTGCATTACTTGATACTAAGAAAGAACAAGATGGAAAAAGTAAATTGATTTGGAGAAGAGTCGACATTTTCCTCGTAGCACAAGATGAACTTGCATGTGCTATGCTTTCTTTCACAGGTCCTTACACTCTTAACATTGAAATGAGACAAAAAGCAAAAGCAAAAGGTTGGACTTTAAATGAAAAACACTTATTGGATGAAGATGGTGATATTATACCAACAACAAGTGAAGAAGATGTTTTTCGACTTCTTGATATGAAATATTTATCACCTAAAAATCGTTAATTCTATGTTTTAAAACAGTGAATATTTATTTATTATATAATGAAGAATTAATAGCAATTCGATCATTTTCAGGGAAAGCAACTCTTTCCCTCGCATCACGTAATATAGTTGAAATACGATTTCTTTTCTCCATATATCCGTGTAATTCCAATGCTGAGATAAGAAGATGAAGAGGTTCTAATCTTGAAGGTCTCATAAAATATGCACAAATCAAATTATGAGAATATTCTTCGACATTTTTTTCTTCAACAAAACAAAAACTATACATCATATACGCATGCCATTTTTCTTCGTCATTATTATCATTTTCTATTTTCATCATAGCTCTTTTCAAAAAATATTCTTTTGCTGTAATTGTATCTTTTAAATTTAATGAACAAATTCCTAGATAATATTCTCTTCTTCCAGGAATATTAGGAAATGGATCTCTATCTAAACAAATCATCATATCTCTTCTAAATTTATTTCGTCTATTCGATCCTTCTGCTGTATGAATAATATCAATATCATAATTTAACGATCTTCCTTGTTTAAATTCGATGGGGAATTTTGGTTGTTCATGAATATCACCTACGTATTCGATTCTTGAATCATTACGAAAAATATTAGGATATTTAATTTCAGGTCCATTACATTCTTTAATTCTAATCAGATGAAAATCATCTAACTTATCTTTGAAATTTTTATTTGTTACATTCAAACGTTCATCTGCATCTAAAACTAAAATATGTGATGTTTTTTCTTTAGCAAGTTCGATATAATGATTTCTATTTGCTGCATAATTGTACCATTTTAATTGATGAATTTCGTAAGGAATACTTTCAAATTCTAACAATTCTTTTATTGTTTTTATCGTATTGTCTATAGAACCTGTATCACAAATCACAGCATAATCAATATAATTAATGCATGACAAAATCATTTCCATAATGATTTTTTCTTCATTTTTCACAATTGCACAAAGACACAATGTGTTTTTCTTCATTTCACAATTCTAAAATTAATGATATTTTAATTTTAATATGATGATAAGATTAAATTTCATTTTATTATTGACGTTTTTGATTATTCAAGATTGATTTTAAATTTTTATATTTTAAATTCTTAGAAAGAATTAAGATGATCATTGGAATTTCAGGAAAAATTGGTAGTGGAAAAACTACAGCTGCTGAATATATTATTCAGCAAATGCCTATATTTGAACATGAATTCTTTAGTCGGAAAGTAAAAGAAGTTGTAGCATGTTTAACAAATACTTCAGTTGAATATCAATTTTCAACTGAAGGGAAAGCAAGTAAATCAGAAGGATTTGATATTACAAATGGAGAATTTCAACAAAAAATCGGAGAAGGTTTAAGAAATTCGATTCAATCTGATATTTGGGTCAAATCAACACTTCAAAATTGTAAAGATAAATTTGTAATTATCTCTGATGTGAGATATCCAAATGAACTTAAAGCTATTCAAAAAATGGGTGGTAAAGTTATTCGTTTAATTAGAAAACTTTCCGATGAAGAAAACAAAACTTTGGTTGGAAATAGAAATATTAATCATCCGAGTGAAACAGCATTAGATTCTAGCCAAGGAAAATTTGATTATATCTATTCGAACAACTCTAGTTTGGATGATTTTCACAATTTCCTTTTAAAGATCATGGATATTATCATAAATGAATCATCAAACGATGCTAAAATTGATATTCAATCATGGGTATTAAAAGAATTATCTATTGCAAGAAATAATGTTATAAAAGCGACGAAAGAAATTTCAAATTCAAGTAGTAAAGAAGATAATTCTTATCAAAATAATGAAAAACAACCTGAGCATAAGATTCTTTTATCAGAATCTATACAAAATACAAATGACAAAAGATCTCAAGAGAAATTGTCAAATGACATTGGTGATGTTTTATCAAAACAAGGTCAAAATCATTGCGAATTACAATGGATAACACCTAATTCTGAGAAATTTATCTTGAGAAATGCAAGAATATCATCAAAGGTTCGTGATAGCGGAAAGGTTGGTTTGATTAATTATTTAATTAAACATGGTCATTGGTCTCCATTTGAAACTGCATCAATGTGTGTAGAAATTGTCACGTCAAGAACTATCGCACGACAAATTCTTCGTCATAGATCATTTAGTTTTCAAGAATTCTCACAACGTTATCAAGATGTCGAAATTTTGACTGATAAAGAGATTGAAGAAGAATTTGTGAGATGGGAAGCAAGAACTGAACACGAAAAGAATCGCCAATCATCAGTAGAAACTGATGATTGGCGTCTAATTGATAAGTTTCATAAATCCCAAAAAGATGTGTGGTTATTTGCAAATGATGAATACAAAAATGCTTTGAAATCTGGAATTGCAAAAGAACAAGCGAGATGTTTATTACCAGAAGGTTTGACCAAAACTAGAATGTGTATGAGTGGAACAATTAGATCTTGGATTCATTACATTGATCTAAGATCTAAAGAAGATACTCAATATGAACACAGAATCATCGCAAATTTAGCAAAGAGCATTTTAATCAAAGAATGTCCCAATATTGCAACATCACTTGGATGGAAATTATTCTAATTTCATTGTTCAAAAAGAACATAGAAAAAATATTACTCAGAACACGCCCAATCAAAAACTTGTACATATCCTACGGAGCCACTTTTAGGTGTAGAAACAACAAATGTATCTCCATCATCTGATAGAGATACAGCAGTACCTGTACGATCGCCTTGTTCTACTCCAATGATATCATCACCACGTTGTTCCCAAAGCATAGTGTCATTATTCCAATCGTAAGTTCGTGCGAGGCCTACTGTAAATATGGGTAGATTTGGATCATCATAATTGTGATAACTCTTCATACCAATTCCTACCGAGTTACCGTCAGCTGATAACGTTATAGATTCTCCAGCAAAATTATTGGTATTATCTCCATAAATATCATTACCACGCTGTATCCAAACACTTCCATCCCAATCAAAAATTTTAACTGCACCACTTCCCGTACCAGCATTGTTATTACTTCGAGCTCCAATAGCAATGGTGTTAGTATCCAATGATAACGACACATGAGATCCACTTTGATCTCTGACATGATCCCCATAAATTTTTAAACCACGTTGGATCCAATCACTTCCATCCCAATCAAAAATATATGTATATCCTGTATCAATTGTGTCAGGAGAACCAATAGCAATCGTATCCCCATTGTTTCTCAATGATATGGAACTTCCATTTTGATCATTTTGTTCTCCACTGATAGTTGATCCTTTTTGAACCCAAGCAATTCCATCCCAATCAAAAATTCGTGTATGACCGCCATTATTAGCAACAACGTCACTTCCTATTGCAGCTATAGCAACTGTATTTCCGTCAGATGATAGAGATACCGAGTTTCCATTTGAATCGGAAGCTAATTCTCCAAGAATACTTGATCCTCGTTGAATCCAAGCACTCCCATCCCAATCAAAAATTCTTACATGACCAGAGTTTTGCCCATTCACATTGTCATTTGCATAAGACCCGATAGCAATTGTATTTCCGTCAGATGATAGAGATACCGAGTATCCATTTTGATCACCGACCAATTCACCTTGAATAGTAGTACCTTTTTGGGTCCAAACACTCCCATCCCAATCAAAAATTTGTACTTGATTAATTAATGGTGAACCAACAGCAATAGTATTTGTATCATTTGATAAAGATATAGCGTCTTTAGAACCTCCACTTCTCTCTACATTAGCGATAGTCATACCTCGTTGAATCCATGAAAAATTGGTACATGGAGGAATTTCTGGTACTGGAGGAATTTCCGGGACAGATTCAGATCTCTCGATAATATCTCCATCAAATATTACACGTTTAGTATCAGCATTAGATGATTGTCTAGTTGTTCTAATTACAATAAATGTTAATAAAACCAATATTACAATCAAAAATATAATCTGTTCATTTTTCATTTTTAGGATTTAAAATTATTTTTCAGGATTTAAAATTATTTTAAAAATTAGAGAGAATGGTTGATTTAAAAAATACTGATGCTAAGACTATTACTGTTGAATTGATTGTTGCAGCATTGGGGCTTTATCTTGCACTCGCATTCAATGATGCAATCAAAAAGTCCATCGATCGTATCTTACCAAATGATGACGATGAGTTAAAAAATGCATGGATTTCCGCAGGAGTTTCACTTGCAATTGTACTTATTATCATTTTCCTAATTGTCAATTATGTTATGAAAAATAACTCCAAATAATTTTTTTATAATTCATTGTTCAAAAAGAACATAGAAAACTATTACTTTCGAGAATAAAGTAATTTCATCTTTCTTGGAGCATTTTGGATATCCACGATAAACGTCATGATAAGATCTCTAGCATTAGATTCAAAATCAGCACGATATATATCAAGTAAAATATCATCCTTGCAACATTTTACTAAATTTATGATAGAAATAAATTTAATTTCATAACAATGAATTCCCATGATACCTAAAAGTTCATTTGATGATTTTTGAATAATTTTATATTTAAGACTTTTATTTGCATTACAAGCAATACAAATGTTTGTAGTTAATTTCTTCTGTTTTTCAATAATTAAATCATCATACCACAGCAATTTCCAAAATTGTTTCAAAATATTAACATTTGTTCCATGACCAAAATCTCCCAATAATGTCATTACCGGATCAAAAATAGTTTTGATCATAGGATTATTAAGAAAATCTTCGACATTGCCAAGTAAAAGAGATTCGAAACCTGATTTTAAAGAAATTCTACGTCTTCTAGTTTTGATGATATTATCAGCATCAATACCATCAAGATTAATTTCATTGTCATCTACATCACGATTTCTCTTTTTAAGAAATGTATTTATCGCTTTCGGGCAATTTATCTCCGTATGACCATTTTTATCACAGTATTCGCAATAAAATTTCTGATTTCTGATTTTGATTTCTTTTTGTGATAAATTGATTGTTTTTACAGTATTATTCTTGGAATTTTCCATTTTTTATTTTAGGCAAAATTTAGACAAAAATTTCGAAGAAAAAATTTTATTTCATTTTCTTTTTAATTTTTCAAGACAAAAAAGTCAAAGGTTCGTCAAAAATCTTCCTATTTGACGAAAAATCAAAATGTATCAAAGTCTATGATGTTTGGAATTTGAGGGAAATTTGTGTTATTTGACAAAACTACGTTGCTTTTTACCCAAAACAAATTAGATTTCAAATTTTGATGTGGAAAAAAGATTCTGAGATCTTCAAAAAATCTTCTTGTTTGGAAAATTCAAAATGTATCAAAGTCTATGATGTTTAGAATTTGAGGGAAATTTGTGTTATTTGACAAAAATTAAACAATAAAATCTTTGTTTTTTATCTCCAATTTTTATGATGCTTTTAGTGCAAAATAAATTAGGTTTTTTTGAGATATGTCAAAAATCTTCTTGTTTGGCAAGATTTCAAAGTGTATCAAAGTCTATGATGTTTGGAATTTGAGGGAAATTTGTGTTATTTGACAAAAATTAAACAATAAAATCTTTGTTTTTTATCTCCAATTTTTATGATGCTTTTAGTGCAAAATAAATTAGATTTTTTTGAGATGTGTCAAAAATCTTCCTATTTGACAAAATTTTGAGATGATAACAAATTTCAAAAAGTCTCAAAAATCTTT
>TARA_R110001599_G_scaffold26390_3_pt1 | contig 36819 bp, 39 predicted proteins | sample TARA_R110001599 | Tara Oceans TARA_R110001599 (sample SAMEA4398360) | marine metagenome | biome: Polar Biome; feature: [MES] marine water layer (ENVO:01000295) within the mesopelagic zone...; material: water (ENVO:00002006), including particulate matter (ENVO:01000060) such as...... | reverse complement strand
GACCTGATCGACAAAACGGGTGAGCGCATTAAATCCCCCCTCGCCCAGCGCGACATAATTGGTCGAAGCCTGGGTCAGCCTGACGAAGACCTCCGATTTCCCCATCTCCCGCAATTCCGGCGCATGGCCAAAGCGGGGAAAGACCAGCAGCGCCGGCTTGGCTGGCTCGTCCATCCGTTCAATCGCCGCCTTGGGCGGGACCAGATGGCGAATATCGCCTTTCGGCGTGGCTTTCATTTCCGGACCGAAACGGCGTTCCGTGACAACCTTCTGCATCGCGACAATCGCCTCGTTTTTGAGACTGATCAGGCGCGGAAATGGGAAGATTTGTCCAGAATCGAGCGACAAAAGAGCAAATTCGTCACCCATGAAGCGCCAGCCTCGTTCGGCCAGCATCGCCGATAATGTCGACTTGCCCGAGCCGGAAAGACCGGTCATGATCAGCGCCTTGCCGTCTTTCTCGACGCTGCTGGCATGGAGCAGCAAATGCCGCCGCCAGCCCAGCGCCATCTGCAGGTTCATTCCCATTTCGGCGGCCAGCAATCCCTGTTTGAGCGGCAAGGGCGCGGCATCGGGCAACCAGAAATCGCCCCCGATATGCACCGACGGCCGGATGAAGCGGCGCCACGGCTTTTCCGGCTCGAGACGGACGGTAAAATCTACGCTTTGATCGGCTGGTGCCGGATAGTCGCTGTATAGCGCAGCCAGTTGATCCAGCGGCTGCCGCCAGGCCGAAGCGATCCGGAAAGCAGCGGGACCGATTTTGAGCAGGATCTGGTGCATCTCCCCCATCAGCCCGTAACACGCGCCACAAGGCCCAGTCCGGAAAGCTCTTCCAGACGGGCAAGAACAATATCCTCGGAATCGATATCGGCTTCGATTTCATATGTCGCGGTCAGCCGCGACGCTATTTCGGCAGCGGTCAGAGAAAGTCCTTCCATGACTTCCATTACTGCCGGTGCGGGATCGGCCAGCATATGGGTGATCCCGGACGTCCGGTGATAGAGCAGCGTCATGCTGTCCAGCTCGTGCCAGATCAGATCATCTTGCGCCGCAGCCCGATATTTCTGGGTCATGATATTCTACCTGCGGTTCCGGGACGACATGACAGTCCCCTAGCAGGCAAATGTTAAAATTGGGAATATCAGCGCGGCATCTGCAGCGAGGCGTAGCAGGTAAACCCGCTTTGTCCGGATTGCAGCCTGCGGATGTAATTCACATAAGCTTCCGACTGGTCGCGGGACGTGCCCGGCAGCGAGCGTCCGTTCATCGCCCGACGCACTTCTTCACCGGTAAAGTTGCGCCCCGCTGGTGGGTAGGCGCCAGGTGTATCGGAAGGAACAACCTTGCCGTCTGCAGCAATATAGCCGCCGGAAGCATGATTACCCGGCACTGGAATCTCGCAATTCAGAACTGACCCGGCGGTTTGCGCCAGGGCCGGCTTGATACTGACCACCGCAGAAGCGGTGACAGCGCCCATCATCAAGGCGCGCCGACGGGTTACGATGCCCTTGTTCAGATCGCTTTCAGCCGTTGGTCCGGATGGAAGGTCTTCAGTCATCGAATTTCTATCCATATTGTCTCTTGCTCCAGAAGGAAGGCATTATCAGAAATAGCGTAAAAAGCGAGTAAACAGTCCTTGCCGCGACAACACGTCTATAATCGGGACATTGCCGCTGGAATCGTTAACATCGCAGGATGTTGCAGCCGGACCTGGCCGGTCCTGAAAATTCTCATTGCCGATGTCACGCTGCACAGCCTAAATGACTGACATGACCAACCCTGATTTTGCCCGATGACCTCAGTCTCTCCCGTTCGCCTGTTTGTGGCTTTGTCGTTCATTGTCGGTGGCGCGATATTGGCCAGTTTGCTGTCGCAATCCGGACAACAGTTGATGATAGTCATCGCTACCGGCGCATTGGCATTGTTTACGGTATCCCAGGAACCGCCAGTCGCACCACAGCCGGACCCGGCCGCACTCGTTCGGCAACGCGATCAAATTCTGAATCAAGGCCGATGGGAAGCCTATCGCGAAATGATAAATCCAATCACCGATCCGATATTGCTTGTCCAAAACGCTCGGGTTGCTGCGGCCAATCCGGCAGCTACGAAGATTCTCGGCAATCATATTCTCGGGGAAGATGTCCGAATTGCCATTCGTCACCCGGCTGCTGCCGATCGTCTCGCAAACCCCGATGCCAAACATAGCGGAGAACCGATATTGCTGGTTGGTGTCGGAAGTGCGGACCAACGCTGGGAATTGCGGATACATGCGTTGCGGCAAGGCCTGAAGCTGGTCCAGATGTCTGATCGCAGCAGCCGTCATGCCGCAGAGCGGATGCGCACCGATTTTGTCGCCAACGCCAGCCACGAACTGCGCACCCCGCTTGCTGCGATAAAGGGATTTCTCGAGACGCTGGAAGATCCCAAGGCAGGCAAGGACGACGCGACGCGCGCACGGTTTCTCAAGATAATGTATGATGAAGCCGATCGCATGCAGCGTCTGATCGAGGATTTGATGTCGCTTTCCCGCATCGAGGCCGAAAAATTCGAACTGCCTTCCGATAAAATCGACATCAGCCATCTGGTCAACGAAGCGCGGGATTTTTTCATCAACAATCGAGGGAAGAAAGAAAAGGATATAAGGGTCACTCTTCCAACCGACATTCCAAGAATTTACGGAGATCACGCGCAACTGGCCCAAGTATTGAACAATTTGCTCAGCAATGCCTTCAAATATGGAAAAAGGGGAGCTCCGGTCCGAATCGATGTTGCACCCAATCGGGCCGGAACCATGTTATGCCTTTCGATCAGCGACGAAGGCGACGGCATTGCTCCGGAACATATCCCCCGACTCACCGAACGATTTTACCGCGTCGACAAGGGACGTAGCAAATCCATCGGCGGGACGGGTCTCGGGCTTGCTATCGTCAAACATATTTCCGAACGGCACGGCGGGCGGATGGAAATAACCAGCGAGGTCGGAAAAGGCACGACGGTATCCGTATTGTTGCCGATCGCGAGCAAAACCCCGACCCGCGCCGATACCGCAAGCTAAGCAAAAAAAAGCCTGGGCCCGACGAAAACCATTGTAGTGCAAAGCACAATTGTCCGTTGTCACATATCCGTAATATATCTGTCATACCCAAGACATTGCTGCCGCCTAGAGGCCTCCACAACACGCCTGTTAATCCGATGCTTGGCAAGACCAGTCATCGGTAGGAAATTAATGATATTGGAGATTTGTCAATGTTAAGAAAACTTACTTTTCTGACCATCGCTTCGCTTGCAGCAACCGGTTGTCAGGATCAGGCTTCCGGTGGTCAAGGCGGTACCCGCAGCGAAATTCGGATCGTTGGTTCTTCCACGGTATTCCCTTTTGCAAAAGCGGTTGCCGAACAATTCAGCATCAACGGAGCAAACCCTTCTCCTATTCTTGAATCCACCGGTACCGGCGGCGGCATGAGCCTTTTCTGCGCCGGTGTTGGCGCGGGTACGCCCGATATCGAGAATGCGTCTCGCCGTATCAAACCGACCGAGCTGGAATTGTGCCAGACCAATGGCGTGACCGACGTTGTCGAAATCCAGATCGGCATCGATGGAATCGCGGTAGCTCAGGCGAATGAAGGCACCGCATTCTCATTGACCCCGGTCCAGATATACAAGGCTATTGCAGACCGTCCGTTTGGCGAGAAAAATACCGCGAAAACATGGTCTGACATTGATCCAAGCCTGCCAAATTTCGCGATCAGCGTTTACGGTCCGCCATCGACATCCGGAACGCGTGATGCGCTTACCGAATTGATCATGGAAGTCGGCTGCGTGACGGATCCGGCGACAAAGGCGCTAAAAGACAGCGACAAGGATGAATTTGAATCGATCTGCCATGACGTCAGAGCCGATGGCGCCTATATCGATGCCGGCGAGAACGATAATCTTATCGTTCAGAAACTGAAAGCCAATCCGAATAGCGTGGGTATTTTCGGTTACAGCTTCCTCGAAGCCAATCTCGACAGCGTTCGCGGCATTCCGGTATCCGGCGTGAACCCAACGTATGAAGCCATTGCTTCAGGAGAATATCCGGGTGCTCGTCCGCTTTATATATATGTCAAAAAGCAGCATGTCGGCGTGATACCAGGCCTGAGCGAATATGTTCAGGAATTCGTCAAGGCCGGAACCCGTGACGGCTATCTGGTAAAGGCCGGATTGATCGCGTCTCCCGATTCGGTAAGAGCGAAGATGAGCGAAGTTGTCCGTGACATGACGCCGCTCAAGCCCAGTGAACTCAAATAAGCGTTCGACCGCGCTTATAATTACCAGATGAATTTGAATCAGGGGCGGAACCAGATATTGTGACAAGTACTACGCTCCTTTTTCTCGTGATCGGCCTGGGCCTTGTCGCGTGGTTTTTTGGCCGGCTGAAAGCAGCCGGACTACACACCCGCGGCAAGGGCTCACGGTCCGTTTTGCATTCCCTGCCCAACTATCATGGCTGGTATGTTGCCTTATGGGCGATAGTGCCGGCGACGATTTTCATGATGGTCTGGAGTTTCGTCAGTCCCTCCCTGATTACAGATGCAGCGCTAAACAGTCCTGCTGCAGCGCAATTGCCCCAGGGCGGCTTTGCGCGCGGCGCCATATTGTCCGAAGCCCGTGCGATAGCTTACGGGCATCAGGTCAACGCGTTCAACCCTTTGTCCCAGTCGATGGTCACACCATATCGGGAGGCCATTTCCTACTATCAGATGATCGGCGCTGTCGCAGCGCTGCTCATGGTCTTTGCTTGCGGCGTCTATGCCTGGCTGAAGATCAAGCCGGATCTCAGAGCGCGCACGAAAATCGAGCGGGTGACAATGATGGTCCTGCTGCTGGCATCGCTGATCGCTATCATCACAACCGTCGGAATTTTCCTTTCGCTGGTTTTTGAAACCGCCCGCTTTTTCTCCATGGTCTCGCCGATTGATTTTCTTTTCGGCACCGAATGGAATCCCAAGGCAGTTGCCGGACCACGAGGCGAAACCGGTTTCGGTGCCATCCCGCTATTCTGGGGCACCGTGTTTATCGGCGCCATTATCGCAATGATCGTGGCCATTCCACTCGGCCTGATGAGCGCCATCTATCTCACCCAATATGCGCCGGCAAAATTCCGGAGCTGGATGAAACCGATCCTCGAGGTACTCGCAGGGGTTCCCACCGTGGTCTACGGCTATTTCGCAGCACTAACCGTCGCCCCCGCCCTCCGCGATTTCGCGGTCTCGATCGGCATTACAAGCGCCTCTTCAGAGTCGGCACTGGCTGCCGGTGTGGTCATGGGCATCATGATCATTCCGTTCGTCTCTTCGATGGCCGACGACAGCATCGCCGCCGTTCCCAGTTCGATGCGCGACGGATCGCTGGCAATGGGTGCTACCCATAGCGAAACGATCAAGAAAGTTCTGATCCCTGCCGCTTTGCCAGGCGTCGTTGGTGGCGTATTGCTGGCTGTCAGTCGCGCGATCGGTGAAACGATGATCGTTGTGATGGCTGCCGGGCTTGCCGCCAATATGACCGCCAATCCCTTCTCCAGCGTGACCACAGTCACCACCCAGATTGTCCAACTGTTAACCGGTGACCAGGAGTTTGACAGCCCCAAGACGCTGGCTGCCTTCGCTCTGGGACTGGTTCTGTTCATCGTGACCTTGCTGCTTAATCTCATCGCCTTGCGGGTCGTAAAAAAATACCGGGAAGCTTATGAATAGTCTCACCGATACGAAGCGTCGCCCGACCGACTGGCAGGGCGCTGCGATGCAGAAGCGGATTGCAAAACGCTATGCCGCCGAGCGCCGGTTCAAGGCGACCGGCATGGCGGCGATCATGCTGTCCGCCGGTTTCCTGGCGTTCCTGCTGGTGATCATGGTCGGCAACGGGTTCCGCGGGTTCACCCAGACGGAATTGCCGGTCGAGATCGATTTTCCTGCGGTCACCGGTGGTATTTCGCCAAGTCAGTTTGAAGGTGCTAATGGCAACGCCAATATCCAGTCCATGGGGCTGCCCGAGATCGTCAACAGCAGCATAGAGCTTCAATATGGCCAGGATGGCACCGACCTGTTCTCGACCAGCGGCTGGACGTCGGTAAGCGCGATGATCCTTGCCGATCCAAAAATCGTCGAGCAGAAAACGACTGTCTACCTGCCGGTCACCTCGGACTTGGATGTCGCCTACAAGGACTCCGGCACCCCGGAGTCGGAACGGATTGTCAGCAAATATTCTGACCAACTATCGACCGGATTTAACTGGAACTTTCTAAGCAATTCGGATGCGACGGATCCGATGCAAGTGGGCATCTGGGGAGCGTTTAAAGGTTCGCTGATCACCATGTTGGTGACATTGCTGCTGGCCTTCCCGGTTGGCGTCCTGGCCGCGCTTTACCTCGAGGAATATGCCCCCAAGAACCGTCTGACCGATCTCATCGAGGTTTCGATCAACAATCTAGCCGCCGTGCCGTCGATCATCTTCGGCTTGCTTGGTCTCGCCGTATTCCTCAACTTTTTCGGCATGCCGAGGTCCGGCGCGCTGGTTGGCGGCCTGACGCTGGCCCTGATGACCATGCCGGTCATTGTCATCTCGGGGCGCAACGCGGTCAAGGCAGTCCCACCCTCGATCCGCGAAGCCGCGCTGGGTATCGGAGCAAGTCCCTTGCAGGTGGTGTTCCACCATGTTCTGCCGCTCGCCCTGCCCGGCATCTTGACCGGAACCATCATCGGAATGGCCCGCGCGCTGGGTGAAACCGCTCCATTGCTGATGATCGGTATGCGCGCCTTCATCGCCACCCCACCCAGCGGGATCACAGACCCGGCGACCGTATTGCCGGTCCAGATATTCCTCTGGTCGGACGAAGTCGACCGCGGCTTTGTCGAGAAGACATCCGCCGCGATCATCATTTTGCTATTGTTCCTCCTTACGATGAACGCGCTAGCCATCTATCTGCGCAATCGCTTTGAAACCCGTTGGTAGAAGTCCCGATGAACGACGATCAGAAAATGCAAGAATCGAGTGAAAGCGTAAATATGACAGATCCGGCTACCACAGGCGCGACTAGCGATAGCGGCACACCGAAAATGACCGCTCGCAATGTCAATGTTTTCTACGGCGACAAGCAAGCCATCAATGACGTGTCGATCGATGTGAACATGGACAGCGTAACCGCGTTTATCGGGCCATCGGGTTGCGGGAAATCGACCTTTTTGCGCTGCATGAACCGGATGAACGACACTATTCCGATCGCCCGGATCACCGGTGACATCCGGCTGGAAGGCGACGATATTTATGCGCCGCAAATGGATGTCGTCCAGCTGCGCGCCCGGGTCGGCATGGTGTTCCAGAAACCCAATCCCTTCCCCAAATCCATCTATGATAATATCGCCTACGGCCCCAGGATTCACGGACTGGCGACCGGGAAGGAAGAACTGGACCATATCGTCGAGTCGTCCCTGCAGCGCGCCGGTCTCTGGAGCGAAGTGAAGGACCGGTTGCAGGACAGCGGCACCGCATTGTCGGGTGGTCAGCAACAGCGTCTGTGTATAGCCCGCGCGATTGCCGTCGACCCCGAAGTGATCCTGATGGACGAGCCCTGCTCGGCCCTCGATCCGATTGCCACCGCAAAGATCGAAGAACTTATTCATGAATTGCGCGGACAATATGCTATTGTCATAGTAACGCACAATATGCAGCAAGCCGCTCGGGTCTCGCAAAAAACGGCCTTTTTCCACCTCGGGACCTTGGTCGAATATGGTGAGACGACGGATATTTTCACCAATCCGCGCCAGGAAAAGACGCGGGATTATATCACCGGTCGTTACGGCTAAGCCGCAGTTATTTAGGAACAGACAATGGTCAATAGTGGCACAGAACATACCGTCAAAGCCTTCGATTCCGACATCAACCAGTTGCGAGGGATGGTCGCAGAAATCGGTGGCCGCAGCGAGCAGGCAATCGACAAGGCGATGCGCGCCCTGGAAAACAGCGACCTCGAACTGGCAGCCGAAGTCGTCCGGGAAGACAAGCTTATCGACGATCTGGAGAAACGGATCGACGAACTGACCTTCCAGACTATCGCTCTTCGAGCACCAATGGCCGATGATCTGAGGGAATTGATTGCCACGTTCAAGATTTCCGGCGTAGTAGAACGGATCGGCGATTACGCTAAGAATATCGCCAAACGGGTACCGCTCGTGACCCGGAACCGTCGGCTGACACCGATTTCGCTGCTGCCTTCGATGTCGAAAATTGCCAGTGAACTGGTCCGGGACTCACTCGATGCATTTGCCCGGCGCGACGCAGAGCTGGCAATGGAAGTGAATCGGCGCGATCAGATCGTCGATGATTTTTATAACAGCATCTTCCGCGCGGTCATCACCCACATGATCGAAAACCCCAAGGATATTGGAGAGGCAGCACATCTGCTGTTCATCGCCAAGAACCTCGAGCGGATCGGTGACCATGCAACCAATGTCGCCGAGATGGTCTATTTCGCGGCAACCGGCGAGCCGATGCCGGAGCGCACCCGAGGCGAAGACCCGACGGATCCGCTTGATGATGCCCTCAGCGATGACGCCGACTGATGCCCAACGCAAAGCTGCTACTGGTCGAAGATGACGCCGCACTGGCGGAGCTGCTGTCCTGGAATTTCAAGAAGGAAGAATATGACGTCATCCACACCAGCGATGGCGAAGAAGCGCTTTTACTGGTTCAGGAACATCGTCCCGACGTAATTTTGCTCGACTGGATGCTGGAGAGCCTGTCCGGCATCGAGGTATGCCGCCAATTGCGCCGTTCGACCGAAACCGCCAATATTCCGATCATCATGCTGACGGCACGCGGCGAGGAAGAGGACAAGATTCGGGGACTTGAAACCGGCGCCGACGATTATATCACCAAGCCGTTCAGTCCCCGCGAACTGATCGCACGGGTCAAGGCGGTATTGCGCCGCGTCCGCCCGGCACTGGCCGGCGAGAAACTGGCTTTCGGCGACCTGGAAATGGACACTGTCGGCCACAAGGTCAAACGCGGTGGCGATACAATTGCTTTGGGCCCGACCGAGTTTCGCCTGCTCCGCCATTTTCTGGAACATCCCAACTGGGTCTTTTCGCGCGAACGGCTGCTCGACAGCGTCTGGGGTCAGGATAGCGATATCGAGCTTCGCACCGTTGACGTCCATATCCGGCGACTCCGCAAGGCGCTCAATGCCAACGGCAGAGCTGACATCATCCGCACCGTCCGCTCGGCCGGCTATGCACTTGATACCGATGCAGTAGAACCCTGAATCTGCGCAAAAGCCTGTATTGCTCTGGGTTTTAGTCCCTAGTCTCCGACCAGTTTCACAAGCTTGCGTTCGACCGGCGCCAATATACCGGCGAGTTCGTGCCCGCGCTTCAGCACCTGTCCCTGCTCGCCGTGCAACGACCACATGCCCTGGCGGTTGCGGTCGGCAGGGCGTTTCTCGATTCTTATCTGGGGTCGCTCCGATGCCCGGCGGAAGGCCGCAAAAATCGCGACATCGGGCCGCATGTCCATGGCATAGTCTTTCCAGTGGCCGGCGGCCACCATCCGGCCATAGAGACCGAGTATCCGCTCGATTTCCCTACGTTCAAACCCGACCTGAGAAGGGCCGCCCCGCTGCGGAAAAGCCGAGATATTGGATCCGCTGGACCCCATCAAGCGCGATCACGTCCTTTTGTCGCCGTCTTTTCGCTCTTGCCGCTCCGCTCTTCGGCGAAGGCAGCGATACGTTTCTGCAACTGCTCCATCTCGCACTGCAGGATTTCGAGCTTTTGCGTCGAAGGATCGAAGATTTCGCTGCACGGCGTTCCGTATGGAACAAAGTCCTTCTGATATTCTTTTGCCTCGATCAGCGTCGGCCGGGCGCGAACGCCGACCATCGTCGCGCCTTCGGGAACATCTTGCGTCACCACGGCATTTGCGCCGACCCGCGCCCGTTTTCCGACGGTTATCGGCCCGAGCACCTGAGCGCCCGACCCCAATATCACATCGTCCTCGATGGACGGGTGACGCTTGCCACCAACCCCGTTGGTCGGATTAGTACCGCCCAGGGTCACGCATTGATAAATAGTCACATTGTCGCCGATGTCGGCAGTCTCGCCGATCACGGTAAAGCCGTGATCAATAAAGAGATGTCGACCGATTTTTGCACCGGGATGGATATCAATGGCGGTCAAGAATCTCGAAATATGGTTGATCAGCCGCGCGAAGAAAAAAAGCTCACCCTTGAACAACCAATGGGCCAAGCGGTGCAGGCCAATGGCCAGCACACCCGGATATAACAGCACTTCCCAGCGCGACCGCGGCGCCGGATCGCGCGCCTTGATGGAATCTAGATAGGCGCCCAGTGCCCGAAACATATATATTCTCCGGATGTTGCGAAGGCTTTCAAAATAGGGACGACAAATCACTATTTCCAGTCTTTTCTTGAAACTCAATTTCGGAGAGGCTTTGCAAAAGGCCAGTAATCATTATATTGGATTAAAGATAAACCACTGATCGAAAGCTTCGATAATGTCCACATATCTACCCACGCTCAAGCAATTGCAATATCTGGTGGCGCTGAAAGAGCACGGGCATTTCGGCAAGGCGGCAGAATCCTGCTTCGTCACCCAGTCGACGCTTTCAGCGGGCATCAAGGAACTGGAGACGTTGCTCGACATCGTCCTGGTGGAACGGACCCGCCGGGTTGTTCGCTTCACCGAGCTCGGCAATCAGATGGTGGAAAAATCCTATCGCATTCTCCGGGAGGCGGAAGAGCTTTCCGAGATGGCTCGGTCCGCCGGACAACCGCTGGCCGGCAACGTCCGAATGAGCGTCATTCCGACGATCGCGCCCTTCCTGTTGCCTCGCTTGCTACCGCAATTGCGCAAGGAACGGCCGGAACTCAAGCTTTACCTGAAAGAGGAGACCAGCCAGGCGGCATGCGATTCCCTGCATCACGGCCATGCTGATTGCGTATTGTTGGCCCTGCCCTTTCCGTGCGGAGATGTGGAATCCGAAGTTCTGTTCAGCGACGAGATATTCGTTGCTTTCCCGAAAGATGATCCCCGCGATCCGCCTGCGATGGTTGATCCCGCCGCACTCGACGAGACACAATTGTTGTTGCTCGAAGACGGGCACTGCCTGAAGGACCATGCTTTGGCGGCCTGCAACCGACCGGAACTAAGGGCTTCCGCCCGGATGATGGGAACCTCGCTCCACACATTGGTCCAGATGGTAGACAATGGGCTTGGCCTCACTCTACTTCCGAAAATGGCAATCGATAGCGGCATATTGGATCATACGAATATTGTCGCAAGGCCGCTGATTTCGAACAATGCAACGCGCGATATTGCGCTGGTCTGGCGCACAAACAGCCCCAGGCGCAGCGAGTTTCAGCTATTGGCGGAAATCATGAAGGGCGCGCAAAACTGGGTTTCTGCATCCGGCAAATAGGTCACTCTATTCGTCCCATTGCTTTGCAGCCTCGATATCGGATTGGCGCTCCTCGACCCACTGGTCCGTCCCGTCAATCCGGACCTCTTTCTTCCAGAACGGGGCCACGGTCTTCAACCGGTCCATGATGAAGGAACAGGCTTCGATCGCTGCCTTGCGATGATCGGACCCGGTAACCACCAGCACAATATTCTCCCCTACCGCCAGCTTGCCCACCCGATGGATGATCGTGACGGCGTGGAGGGACCAATCAGCCTTGGCAGTTTCCGCAATCCCGTAAAGCGCCTTTTGCGTCATTGCCGGATAATGTTCCAGCTCGAGGCTCTGCAGATTGCCATCGTCCCGCACCTGGCCGACAAAGCTCGCAATCGCTCCACCTCCGTGACGCGCAACGTCCTGCGTCTCCGAACCGATATCAAAGTCGGCCATGCCCGTTTCGACCTTGATCATCCGCCGGTTACTGGCGGGAAAATGGCCAGTTCCTTTGCAGCACCGATCACCGATGCAGACGTTCCATAATCCTGATCGAGAGCGAAACGCAATTTCGAGACATCCGACAGGATCTCTGCATGGGCAGCACCGCGATCAGCGAGCAAGTTCAGGATATCGGCGATTGTCCGGACTTCGTTCCCCAGCACAAGCCGTTCTTCATCCACGCCCAGCCGTTCGCGGACCCAGGAAAAATATACGATGTTGATCGAACGGCTCATCAGTCCATATGCTTCAAGCCGACCCGCAGATAATCCCATCCGGTGATCAGGGTCAAAATCGCTGCGGCCCAAAGCGTCCACAAGCCTACGGTCTGGACAATCGGAAACTGCGGCAATCCGCCGGCCAATATCAGAGCGCCGAGCGATATCATCTGAAAGCCGGTCTTCCATTTCGCCAGTTGCGAGACAGGAACGCTGACCTGCAACCCGGCAAGAAACTCCCGCAGGCCTGACACGGTAATCTCCCGCAACAATATGACCAGCGCCGCGATCGTATGCCATCCGTTTATGTCGCGCGTAAACACCAGCATCAGGACCACCGCGGCGATCATGATTTTATCGGCGATCGGATCCAGAAAAATGCCAAGCTTGGAAACGGTTCCCTGCGAGCGCGCCAGATAACCATCGAAATAATCAGTCACCGCCATCAGGCAATATAGCCCGAAGGCCAGCAGATAGTCGATCGGCAGCGGCTGGGATCGCGGCACGGAAAAATTCGGCCAAAGCAGAAAAACCAGGATCGGCACCGCGAATATGCGGGAGAGCGTTAATATGTTTGGCAAATTCAGCATCGCGGACATCGCATAAACAGATTCTGATCAAATGAGAAACGATTCAGTCAACTAATAGGAGATTTCATCTCCGGCAGGTTTGTCATTCGATTTGACGCAGTGGCTCAGTGAGCTAAGGATATATCTACATTCCATTCTTCGCTCGAAAAGAGATTTTCACTTGATGCAAAATACTGCGCATTTATTGCGGACAAGAAGGTTTTTGCCGTTGTTCCTCACGCAGTTGCTGGGAGCGTTTAACGACAATCTGTTCAAATTCTCGATGGTCATTCTGGTGACCTATGGGATTTACGAAAGTGAATCGGAGGATTTCGCGTTCAACGCCCTCGCCTCAGGTCTCTTCATCCTGCCTTTTTTCCTGTTTTCCTCGCTCGCTGGCCAGCTGGCCGACAATTACGACAAGGCAAGGATCACGCGATTCGTCAAAACGCTCGAAATCTTCATTGCCGTCATCGGCGGCATCGGCCTCTGGCTGCACTCGATTCCGATCATGCTGACCGCATTATTTCTTCTCGGGCTGCAATCCACCTTCTTTGGACCGATCAAATATGCGGTGCTCCCACAACATCTGCAGAAGGATGAGGTGCTGGGCGGCACCGGCCTGGTGGAGGCGGGAACCTATATCGCGATTCTGGCAGGCACGATTCTGGGCGGGATTATCATCGACAAGGACGGCAATGGCGTCGAGATTGCAGTCGTAACTGTTTTCCTGGTCGCCCTGATCGGTCGTATCGCGGCCCAGTTCATGCCGGAAGCTCCGGCTCAGAAGGAAGTCGAAAAAATCGACTTCAACTTCGTCCGCTCGTCCTTCCACCTGATCTCGGCGACCTTGCATGTTCGCAAATTATATCTGGCGATCATCGCCATCAGCTTTTTCTGGACCATCGGCTCGGTACTGATCATCCAGTTTCCGCCGCTGGTCGAAAATGTACTGACCGCAACTCCGCAGGTCGCCAGCCTTTTTCTGGGAGTATTCTCGATCGGGATCGCGATCGGCTCTGTTCTTGTCAACCGGCTGCTGAAAAGTGAAGTATCTGCGCGCTTTGCGCCGGTGAGCGTCATATTGATGGGCGTCTCTGTTCTACTTCTCTACTTCATTGCACGAGGTTGGGATGGTTTGCCAAATGGCGACCTCTACACGTTTGAGACGTTCATCGTGCACGAAGGCGCCTGGTCGTTGCTGGCGACCCTCGGCGGCGTTTCGATTTTCGGCGGGATGTTTGTCGTACCGCTATACGCTTTTTTGACTACAACCGTCGACATCAGCCAGACCGCGCGCACAATCGCCGCCAACAACGTCGTCAACTCGGGATGCATGGTTCTCGGGGCATTGGCCGCGATGGGCCTCAGTATGTTGGGCGTTTCGACGACGGAGCAGCTGTTGCTGGTAGCAGCCATGTGCCTGGTCGCTGCCTGGCTCGGACATCAGCTTCATCGCGCTTGCGACTGATCAGCGGTTGGCGCTGGATCAGGCGATAAACGTATAGAATGCGGTGAAAAAGCTCAGAAAGCTCAACAGAAACAAACTGGCGTCTTCCCCAAGCCATTTCCTTTTGGAAGGCGCAACCGAATCTAACCGATAATCTTCCCTCGCAACCTGCACGACGTCGGGAGACAGGCTTTGGCGAAAAGGATGCCGGATGGCTTGGGTTTGTAAGAATTTCTCTGTGTCCATGCCGTCGTGTTAACAATTTGTTAGCCATATTATCCAGCCCGAAATTCGCGCCCATGGTTAACGTCTTGAATTGGAACAGCCCCGCAATTCCGGAAGTTTTTGTCGCCATGCCGGGGCAAAATTAACTTGTGACCCTATCGGCCGTACAAACGATCAATCTATTGGCAAGTGGCAACCTGTGTGATCTTTGCAACTGATCGGTAAAATAGCCATGCTGAACAATAAGATGGTTGATTTCACTAGGCCCTTATGCCAATGGCTGATGCGTATTGAATGAAATGCGAAAACCCTGAAGGAGCAAATTATGCGTTTCGGTAAAATTGGAATGGCTGCAGCAGCAGCCGCGTCGCTTGTAAGCGCACCTGTCTTGGCTCAGGCTCTACAGCCTGTTTCTTCTGTTGCCCGTACCGGTGCAACCTTAGAAAAAGAGAGCAACCTTGAAGGCGGCTCGGGCATCATCATTGCCATTCTCGCTGCAGCAGCAGTAATTGGCGGCATCGTTATCGCAGCCGACGGCAGCGATGATACGCCAACCTCCCCCTGAATCAATTCAGGCATAGAAATTTGAAATGGCGGCCAACTGGTCGCCATTTTTTTTGCGCCCGGAATACCGGAAATAGATAGCTCCGCCGCCATTTCATGAACATGTTGGAGCACCGTGCAGGCTTTGGTTGCACATCAGGGCCGGATTACCCATATCCATTTTCATGACAGAAAATCAGCAACATGGCCTGCAGCAGTGGCATGGCACAACAATCCTATCGGTACGGAAAAATGGCAAAGTTGTCGTAGTCGGCGACGGCCAGGTATCAATGGGTAATACTGTAATGAAGCCGAACGCCCGAAAGGTCCGACAATTGCACGACGGATCGGTGATTGGCGGCTTTGCGGGTGCGACCGCAGATGCCTTCACATTGTTCGAACGCCTCGAGGCGAAGCTCGAACGGCACAATGGGCAATTGATGCGCGCAGCGGTCGAGCTGGCAAAGGATTGGCGGACCGACAAATATCTCCGCAACCTCGAGGCCTTGATGATCGTGGCCGACAAGGAGGTTACCCTGATCCTGACCGGCAACGGCGACGTACTCGAACCGATAGAGGGCATTGCAGCGATCGGGTCCGGAGGCAATTTCGCTCTCTCCGCCGCGCGCGCGCTGAAAGATTATGAAAAAGATGCCGAGAAGCTGGCCCGGAAGTCGATGGAAATTGCAGCCGACCTTTGCGTATTCACCAATGACCAGGTCACGATTGAAACGCTCGATAGCGACAGCTGATCATTGTCCTGTCCGTTACATCCAATAACAAAGAGAAAATTAATATGCAGGCGAACCTGACCCCCAAAGCTATCGTCAAGGCTCTCGATGAACATATTATCGGTCAGCAGGACGCGAAGCGCGCCGTAGCCGTTGCTTTGCGCAACCGTTGGCGCAGACAGCGACTGCCTGCCGAGCTGCGCGACGAGGTGACCCCCAAGAATATCCTGATGATCGGGCCCACGGGTTGCGGTAAAACGGAGATATCCCGCCGCCTGGCAAAGCTCGCAGACGCGCCCTTCATCAAGGTCGAAGCGACCAAGTTCACCGAAGTTGGCTATGTTGGCCGCGATGTCGAGCAAATTGCCCGTGATCTCGCCGAAGAGGCAGTCCGTCTGGAACGCGAGCGGAGGCGGCTCGCTGTGCATGAAGCTGCAGCCGACGCGGCCATGAAACGGTTGCTCGACGTCTTATGCGGGGAAAGCGCCAGCGAAGCCACGCGGGAAAGCTTTCGCCAGCGCGTCGTCGACAATCACATGAACGATACCGAGATCGAGATTGAAGTCGAAGACGTGCCTAATACTCCGATGGACATCCCCGGCATGGGTGGTCAGGTTGGAATGATTAATCTGTCCGACATGATGGGCAAGGCATTCAATCAAAATCGCCTGAAACGGCGGAAAATGCGGGTAGCAGACGCATGGGACAAATTGGTAGAGGAAGAGTCCGACAAGCGGCTCGACGACGATGACATTTCCCGGGCAGCTATCACCGATGCCGAGTCGAATGGCATCGTATTCCTCGATGAAATCGACAAGATAGCGGTCAGCGACGTACGCGGCGGATCGGTCAGCCGCGAGGGTGTCCAGCGGGATCTTCTCCCCCTGATCGAAGGCACAACGGTTGCGACAAAATATGGTCCGATGAAGACCGACCATATCTTGTTCATCGCATCGGGCGCTTTTTCGATCTCGAAACCCAGCGACATGCTTCCCGAACTGCAGGGCCGCCTGCCCATCCGCGTCGAATTGCGGGCCCTGACGGAAGAAGATTTCGTCAGAATCCTTACGGAGACCAGAGCGAATCTGACCGAGCAATATATTGCACTTCTCGGCACCGAGGATGTCACCATCAAGATTTCCGAAGATGCGATCAGAAAACTCGCCGGAATCGCTGCAAATGTGAACGAAACGGTCGAGAATATCGGTGCTCGCCGCCTGCAAACGGTCATGGAAAAGCTGCTTGAAGAGATCAGCTTTACGGCAGAAGACCGGACGGGCGAAGAGATTACGATCGACGCAGCCTATGTCGACAAGCAATTGTCGGATGTGGCCAAGGACACCGACCTGTCAAAATATATATTATGATGATAATCTCGGTCCGCTTGTAGGCACGAGAGATGGCGGCGACTGGCCTTCCCTGTCGGATTTCCGGTGGCAGCTGTAACAAAATCTCCGCGAACCTCGAACCGGGGAAGGTAAATCATATGGAGTGCGTCATGTTCCGAACCGCCTTGCTTTTGTCATCGGTTGCCGTCGCCGGACTGTCGGCATGTTCCGATCCAGCCCCCTCGCCGGCCACCGAGGCTACCGGTCAGCCGGAAGAAAGGCCCGAGGTTGTCGTCGCGCCGATAACCAAGGCAGAGACCATTGATGCCGGCCTGAAGGTTGGAGAACGGGTCCCGCTGGGGACCACATTGCTGACCAAAGGAGATGAAACGACTCTGGCGGAAATTCTGGAAAACGGCCCTGCCGTCCTGGTATTTACTCGGTCCGTTGAATGGTGTCCTTATTGTCAGACCCAGTTGAAATCGATCAACTCGATTGTGGATGACCTGAAAGAACGCGGTTACGGTCTTTATGGCCTGACCTATGACAGTCCTGATCAACAGGACCGCTTTTCGAAAAACCAGATGTTGCAATATAAGATGCTCTCGGACCAGCAATCGAACGTGATCGACGGCTTTGGCTTGCGAGACCCGCAATATACCGAAGGCCGCGCCGCCGGTGTTCCTTACGCATCGGTTTTTGCCATCGATCAGAATGGCAAAATTCTCGCAAAGTCGGTTTCAGGCGATTTCAAGAAACGGCCGACCAACGAGCAGATACTCGCGCTGGTTGACTCGATCTAGTTGCTACCGCCGGCTTCCCGTTGCGAAATCGCCGGTTCGTTTTCATTGGCTGCAACCGGGCTTGACTCGGGCAGCACGGCAAGCTTCCACTCCGTCCCGTCATCAAGATATTTTACAGCCAGCGCCTGCACCTCTTCGGGCGTGATCACGGTATAGTCACTGAGCAACGTTCTCAGAGCCACAAATTTCTGGGGCTTGTAACTCGCCCCTTCCATCTGGCTCATCCAGAATGTATTTCCGCTGCTCGCCCGCGCGATAAGCTGGCGCAGCGGTTCAACCACGCGCGTCAGTTCGTCTGCGCTCACAGGATTTTCGCGCAGGTCCTTGGCGATCATTGCGACAACATTGTAGAAACGGTCGATATTGTCGGGGGTCAGCTGGCTCTGCGCACCGATATAACCACCCGTTTCAAAATCAGCAGGCCAGCTGTTGAAAACCTGCGGACTGTAGCTCGCGCCCTGCTGCGAGCGTAGTATCTCGAACAGTCGATCGTTGAAAATGGCCACCAATATTTCCAGCTTGCGACTTTCCCGGATATCTTCAAGCCCGCCGCCGGTCGGCCAGGCCACCATGGCAGCCGCCCGATCGACATCGCCCTTGTGAACCAATATTTCCGGGCCCGCCTGGGGCGAAGGAAAATCGGGAGCGGTGGCATCGGCCAGAACGGGCCGCGACTTACGTTTCTTCAATGCGCCAAAGGTCTTCAATATGGCCTCCACCGCGACATCGCGGTCGAAATCCCCGAACAGCATCAGTTCTATCGGCCCGCTGGCGAGAATAGGCTTCCAGAACTGTTTGAAATTTTGAGGGGTCAATTGCTCGAAATCCGCCTTGTCCGGCGTCTTCCAGCGCGGATCCTTGCCTCTTATCAGCCATTCCAAATCCCGCTCCAGAACTGCCTGCGGCGACGCGGAGAAGCTGTCATAACCGATCAACGAGGCGGCTTTGGCGCGAATGAGTGGCGCGGAATCCCATCGTGGGAAAGCCAGTTTGGCCGCAATCAGATGAAGCTGGTCTTCGAGGTCCGACGGCCTTGTATCGGCGGTTATTTCAAATGCGTCATTGTCGATATCAAAGCTCAGGCCGATACGGCGACCGGTCGTGATCTTGTCGAGATCCTCCTGCCCCAGATTGGCGACTCCGCTCGCCATCAGCGCCAGAGCGCCTGACCATGCGAGCGATTCCTGACGCGGTGACAGGCCGCTAAAGCCATTACCAAACCGGGCATTGACCATGATCTTGTTCCGCTCTGCCTTATTGGGGAATAACAAAACCCTGACGTCATTGGCGAGTTCCAGTTGCTCGACTTCGAAACGTTCTATCTTCCTGACCGATTTGACCGAACCTTTTTTCCCGATCCTTTTCAGCGAATCAAAACCGATGTCGGACTGAACGACGCGGACATCGCTCGCTGCATCGACGCTCTTTTGCAACGCATCGGCCAATCTCGAATTTCCGTTTTCTATGCTATTGGGTGACGTCATCACCGCACGCGTGGAGACACCGGTGAACAGCTTGCGCGTTGATGCCAGCAATCTCTCCGGCGTGTATAGGTCCCGCATTGCCCGAAAAACATCCAGCGCAACCTGCGGCGTTGCGACGGTTTCTCGAATGTCGACCGCATTGACGATATCGTCGGCCTGTTTCCGAGCAGCCTCACTGGGATAGCCCTCGACACCGATCGCAAGCGCTGCGTCAAATTCGGCAATTTCGCGCGCAATATCTGCTTCCGAAGGTGCGATGGTCGTTGCATCCGCGATGACTGCCCGGACATCTGACAGCGCGGCTTCCCAATCTTCACCTAAAGGAATGATACTGATGAACGTGCCGTCGACCGATCGGCTGACATCATCCTGTCCGACGCTAGCCTGCAAATAGCTGCCTCCTGCCCTCGCCCGAGCTTCAAGCCGGCGATTGATCATCTGCATGGCCAACAGGTCGATCAATATCTGCTGATTATATGCAATCGTGTCCTCGACCTGTTCCCACGGGCGCGCGATCATCATCGAAATGAATTGCGGGACATTTGGCTCGACAACGATCTTGCTGACATCTTTCGTATCCCGAGGTTGACCAAAGTCCGGTATGCTGCCCGCCTCGCCCTTTCCGCTCCATCCGGCAAAATGTTTCTTCAGCAACTCCTCGAACAATTCCGGGTCGCCGTCTCCGGCGATAACGATCACCGTCTTCTCAGGACGATACCAGCGTTGATGGAATAATTGCAGCATCTGCGGCGTCGCACCGCTCAGCGTTTCCGGTGTTCCGATGGGGGCCCGGCTGGCCAGCAATTGCCCGGCAAAGAATAGTTCCCGCGTGGCATTCTGCACGTTAGACTGCGGCCCTGCCCGCTCCCGCAATTCGGCCAATACGACCGGGCGCTCGGCATTGACAGCGGTGATGCTCAGACCAGGCGAACTCGCCATTCCCGACAGGATTTTCAGACTTTCGTCGAGACTGGTCCGGTTGGCATCGGGCAGATCCAGCTTGTAGACCGTTTGCGTCGGCGACGTTTCGGCATTGCTGTCGCTGCCAAAGGTTGCTCCCAATCGCTGCCAAACCCGTTTCGCCTCACCATCAGGGACGTGGGTCGAGCCGCGGAATGTCAGATGCTCCATGAAATGGGCAAATCCCTGTTCCCGCTCGGCCTCCATCAGCGATCCGACATCCATCCGCATCCGGATCGATACCTGTCCCGGTGGCACCCCGTTGCGCTTGACCGCATAGCGCAAGCCATTGTCCAGCTCGCCAAAGACCCAGCTCTTGTCGACCGGCACATCACTGTTTTCATATAGCCAGGGCAGCGGATCATCACCGTCGGCTGGTTTCGCACCAGCCAAGCCAGGCGCAGCCAGCAAGCAGAATGCAAAACAGAAAAACGACAAAAATCGGGTGGGTCTGGAAGATATAGGGTTCATGCTGAGGATATAAGCAGGCCCAATCTTACTGGCCAGTGAATATTCCCGCCAATCGCGCTCAAAGCGACGGATCAGCGAAGTTTAACCCTTGATAGAGGTGGCATTAATCGCCAAATGACAGCTATGCTTATTGAAACAGAAAAAACACCGAACCCCTCGACCCTTAAATTTCTGGTCGGACAGCCCGTGATGTCGGACGGTACCCGCGATTTTGCGTCCCCGGAAGATGCGGAAATATCGCCGCTAGCGGAAGCCTTGTTCACGCTCGGCGATGTCACTGGTGTGTTTTTCGGTTCGGATTTCATCTCGGTGACATGCGGTCCGGGAGCCGATTGGGCGGATCAGAAACCCCAGGTCCTGAGCATACTGCTCGATCATTTCTCGGCAGGACTTCCCCTTTTCAAGGCGGGCAGTGCCGGCGACATCACCGTTCCTCCCGAAGAGGAAGTCCACGACGATCCGGAAGATGCGGACATCGTGGCGCAAATCAAGGAACTGATCGAAACCCGGGTTCGTCCGGCTGTCGCCAATGATGGTGGCGATATCGTCTATCGCGGCTTCAACAAAGGCACGGTGTTCCTCAAAATGCAGGGCGCTTGCGCAGGATGCCCGTCTTCTTCCGCGACCCTGAAACATGGGATCGAATCCTTGTTGAAACATTATGTCCCCGAGGTCATCGAAGTCCAGGCCGCTTAACTTCTCGTTCTAGACAAAGGCAAATCTATGAATTCCCCACTGGATCAAGCGGCGCTGGATCAGCTGTTTCTCAAAGCTCGCACCTTTAACGGCTATCACGACAAACCGGTCTCGGTCGATCAGTTGCACGCCATCTGGAATCTCATGAAAATGGGGCCAACCAGCGCGAACATGCTTCCGGCACGCCTCGTCTGGTGCCATAGCCAGCAAGCGAAAGACCGGCTGGCTGATCTTGCAGCGGAAGGCAATCAGGACAAGATTCGTAAAGCGCCTGCCGCCGTCATCATCGGTATGGATGAGGATTTCCATGAGCATTTGCCGGAGCTTTTCCCCCACGCCGACGCAAAAAGCTGGTTCGCAGGCGATGCCGAAGCCCGGAAAGTTCATGCAATGCGTAACAGCTCTCTCCAGGGCGGCTATTTCATTCTCGCCGCGCGATCGCTTGGGCTCGACACCGGCCCGATGTCCGGCTTCGACAATGATGCGGTCGACAAGGAATTTTTCGGCGATCAGCCCAAGGTAAAATCCAACTTCATCTCGACGTTGGGCTATGGCGATCCGGCGACAATTTTCGAACGCAGTCCCCGCCCCGATTTCGACAAATTCAACAGTCTGATCTGACCGGCTGATGGGCGAGCGTCTCCTCGCAATCGACACCGCCACCGTGGCCTGCTCTGTCGCGCTGTTCGAAGATGGCCAGTTAATCGCTTCGGATTATGCCGAAATCGGTCGCGGCCACGCGGAAAAGCTCATCCCGGCGATTGCAGGGCTCCCTGAGCGGGGCAAGGCCGACAAGATATTGGTCGATTGCGGCCCGGGCAGCTTTACCGGCGTTCGCATCGGCATTTCCGCCGCAAAGGCTCTGGCATTGGCCTGGGGTGCGGATATCAACGGATATTCCTGCCTATCGCTGGTGGCAGCGCAGGCCCTGAGCAAGCTCGAGACAGCGCAACCGGTCTGCGTGGCGATGCTCGCGGGCCACGGCGAATATTTTGTCCAGAATTTTTCCGGCGCGGGTGAAGCATTGGGGCCGCTTGCCTCATTGACGCCAGACCAGGCGGCCCTTCAGGTCCAGGCGGACATAATTGCCGGATCCGCCGCCGCGGACCTTGCCGGACTGGTGGGAGCGGACGCTCATTATCCGATATTGCCAAACGCCTCGCAAATCTCTTTACTAGCCAGCGAAATGAAGAAAATGTCATCCAAGCCCCTCTATGGACGCAAGCCCGACGCCCAGCCAGCGAAGGCCGCCTGAGCCGTGGCCAGTCGGCAAGGACCTTGGAATGGTCGCGAACCGGCCCTGATCGATATCCAGCCAGGCGACCTCGGTGATCTGCGCGAAATCATGCGTATCATGGAGACCGCTTTTCCCAAGACCTTCGGCGAAGGCTGGAATCATCATCAATGCCGCTCGATGCTTTCGATGCCCAGCGCCAAACTTCTGATTGCCCGGACATACAACACAGTTTGCGGTTTTGTGATCAGCCGTCAGGCCGCTGATGAAGAGGAGCTGTTGATGATTGCAGTCTCTCCCGACCACCAGCGTCAGGGCGTCGGGCATTGCTTGCTAGAACATATGTTGCTGACCGCCCGAAGCGATGACGTCTCATCCGTCTTTCTGGAAATGAGAGCCAATAACCCGGCGGCGAAACTCTATGCCGAATTTGGTTTCCACCAGATCGGTTTGCGTAAGGACTATTATACCGGCCCGAACAAGGAAAAATTCGACGCCATTACTTACAAGGCGACGTTCGCGGACTAGAAATTTCGTGAATATTTCATCTGTTTGACTGTTGCAGCTTGCGGAAGTTCGTGTAAATGTCAGCTCGCAGTAAATGCAAAATAATAAAAACAATGGTCGCATAAAGGTATAATATTATGACGGAAGAAGAAAGTGCTCTGAATGAGATGCTTATCACATTCACTTCAGACATCGTTGCTGCACATGTCAGCAACAACAGCGTCGCCGTATCGGATTTGCCGATAATCATCAGCAGTGTTCACGGAGCCCTTGCGGGTCTTTCGGGCAAAGCGGCGGAACAGGCGCGTCCCGATCCCGCCGTTCCTGTCAAATCATCGATCAAGCCAGACTATATTGTCTGCCTGGAGGATGGCAAAAAGCTGAAAATGCTGAAACGCCATTTGATGACTCACTATGGCATGACTCCGGAAGATTATCGCGCCAAATGGGGCTTGCCCAACGATTATCCGATGGTAGCTCCCAATTACGCGGAAAAGCGCCGCCAGCTTGCCAAGGCCATCGGGCTCGGCAAGAAAAAGGGTCCAAAGAAATAAATCGGACCGCTTCATTGCATCAAGTTTAAAAAATTGCGGCAATGTTGCCGCAATTTTTGCTTTGCAATATTCTGCGCCCCGCATAGAGTCTTCCTAACGACAATGGAAAGGGTCCATGCCCCAAAAAATCGATCTTGAAGCATTATGTGCGGAAAAAGGACTGCGGATCACCGACCAGCGTCGGGTGATCGCGCGCGTCATATCCGATGCGGAGGATCATCCCGACGTTGAAACCCTGCATGAGCGGGCTTCGGCTGTAGACTCCCGTATCTCAATCGCAACAGTCTACCGGACCGTTCGCCTGTTCGAGGAAGCGGGCATATTGGACCGCCACGATTTTGGCGATGGCCGCGCCCGTTACGAGGCAGTTCCTGAATCACACCACGATCACCTGATTGACGTAGAAACCGGCAAGGTTATCGAATTTGTCGATCCTGAACTTGAAGCACTGCAGAAGCAGATTGCCGAAAAGCTGGGCTACCGGCTGGTTGACCATCGCATGGAGCTTTATGGCGTATCTCTCGCCAGAAAAAGCTGAAGCGCCAAAATCCGTCTCGGATGCGCAGTGCTGCGACACCGAAGCGACGCCTGGTCGACCGCGGGACGGAGTTCTCTGATGGGCTATTTGAGATTTTCGCTGCGTATCGCGCTGCTGTTCATAGCCCTGTTCGCCTGTGTACCATTCTACTATATCTGGCGTATCTTGCGCTTGCCCAATCCATGGCCGAGAACATTTCTCAAAATCGCAGCCTTTGCGTGCGGAGCCCGCGTCAATATAGTCGGCACCCCAATTCGCCGAGATGTATTCTTTATTTCCAATCACTTATCCTGGGTCGACATTGCGATTCTCGGTGGACATAGCGGCACTGCCTTTGTTTCCAAGGAAGAAATCGGAGACTGGCCGATCATCGGCTGGCTCTGCAGGCTCAACGACACCGTGTTCGTCTCGCGATCGGACCGGATGGGTGTGGCAGACCAGATCAACCAGCTTCGCGACGCGCTTGAGGAAACTTGGGCGATCACGATTTTTCCGGAAGGCACGACATCTGACGGTTCAGACCTGCTGCCCTTCAAAGCACCCCTGCTCAAGGTACTGGAACCGCCCCCACCCGGCATAATCGTCCAACCGATATTTCTCAATTACGGTGCGAATGCTGATGAAATCAGCTGGACTGGCGACGAAACCGCGCCTGCGAATGCCTGGCGGCTGCTCACGCGACGCAGCAGCTTTCTGGTAGAAGTACATTTTCTCGAGCCCTTTGACCCGGACCATTATTCAGGCCGAAAGAATATCGCAGCCGAGGCCCGGCGCCGGATCGCCGAACCGCTTTCGACTTCCCTGGGTGGCAAACCCATTGTATAGGCAGCCACTATGACCAAAGCCGATCCTAAAAAATTCCATATCAAGTCCTTTGGCTGCCAGATGAATGTCTATGATGGCGAACGCATGTCAGAAATGCTGGTCGATCAGGGCATGACCGCCGCAGAAAACAGCGAAGCAGCCGATCTGGTGGTGCTCAACACCTGCCACATTCGTGAAAAGGCGGTCGATAAAGTCTATTCCGATATCGGGCGATTGCGCCGTAAAGACGGCAGCAGCCCGATGATCGCAGTCGCTGGCTGCGTCGCCCAGGCCGAGGGCAAGGAAATCTCACGCCGCGCCCCCAGTGTCGATATAGTTGTCGGTCCGCAAGCCTATCACCGGCTGCCCGAACTGATGGAAACCGCGAAATCGGGCAAGAAAGCGCTCGACACCGACATGCCGGCGATTTCGAAATTTGATATTCTGCCAACCCGCGGGAAACAGGCACGACCGACCGCTTTCCTGACCGTTCAGGAAGGCTGCGACAAATTTTGCACCTATTGTGTGGTCCCTTATACCCGCGGCGCCGAAATCTCTCGCCCGTGGAGCGATCTGGTCGACGAAGCAAAGGCGCTGGTCGACGGCGGAGCCCGCGAAATCACGCTGCTGGGCCAGAATGTCAACGCCTGGAGCGGCGAGGACGAGAAGGGAAATATGCAAGGCCTCGACGGCCTGATCCGGGCGCTCGACAAAATCCCGGGCCTGGAACGCATTCGCTACATGACCAGCCATCCCAACGACATGACCGATGGCCTGGTTGCCGCGCATGGCGATGTGGGCTCGTTGATGCCCTTCCTCCATCTTCCGGTCCAGTCGGGCAGCGACCGCATTCTCAAGGCGATGAACCGCTCGCACAGCGTCCGGAGCTACCTCACGATCCTTGAGCAAATGCGCGCGGTCCGGCCTGACATCGCCTTGTCTGGCGACTTCATTGTCGGATTTCCTGGCGAAACCGATCAGGATTTCGAAGAAACATTGCAGATCGTCCGGGATGCCAATTATTCGCAGGCATTCTCCTTCAAATATTCTCCTCGTCCCGGCACACCGGCTGCGGGAATGGATGACCAGATTGCACCGGAAGTGATGGACGAACGGCTGCAGCGTTTGCAGGCGCTGCTCAACGAGCAACAATATGCGTTCAATCAGCAAACCGTAGGCCGCACGACCGACATATTGCTGGAACGGCAAGGCAAGCTGGATGGACAGCTGATCGGCAAGACACCCTGGCTGCAGTCGCTTCACATCATCTCGCCTGACCTGAAAATCGGCGACATGGTCGAGGTAGAAATAGCCCGTGCAGGTCCGAACAGCCTGACCGGCGAAATCAAAGAAAGAATGGCTGCCTGATGGCACAGAAAACAAAGGCCGGAGCAGCCGTCAACCTCACAAGTCTTGATCTGGAGTTTGAAGACGCGCACATTTTGGGCGATTTGTTCGGCGAATATGACCGGAATATCGTGGCCATCGAAAACCGGCTCGGCGTCTATATCGCCGCGCGCGGCACCAAATTGAAAATCGAGGGCGAAGAAGAGGCCGTGTCACAGGCACATACCGTCCTGACGGGCATCTATAACCGCTTGGAACAGGGACAGGAAATTGATGCTGGAGCCGTCGAAGCAATCATCGCCATGGCCGCCGATCCTCGGGTCGCGAAAGCGGTGAAAAAATCGGGAACGGTGATCAAAACCGGCAAGGATGATGTCGCCGAAGCGCCCAAGGTGATGATCAGGACCCGCAAGAAGACGATCTTTCCGCGGTCGGTTCGCCAGGCCCATTATATGGAAGCGCTCGCTCGCGACGACATGATTTTTGCCCTTGGTCCTGCAGGGACCGGCAAAACCTATCTGGCGGTAGCGCAAGCGGTCTCCCAGCTGGTTGCCGGGACCGTCGATCGTCTGATTCTGTCTCGGCCGGCGGTCGAGGCTGGAGAGAAGATCGGTTTTCTTCCCGGCGACTTGAAGGAGAAGGTCGATCCGTTTCTGCGGCCGCTCTATGACGCTCTTTACGACACGCTTCCCGCCGAGCAGGTGGAACGGCGGATCGAAAGCGGCGAAATCGAAATTGCCCCGATTGCATTCATGCGCGGACGAACCCTGGCCGACGCCTTTGTCATCCTTGACGAAGCCCAGAATACAACCTCCGCGCAGATGAAGATGTTCCTCACCCGTTTCGGCATGAACAGCCGGATGGTGATCTGCGGCGACCCCAAGCAGGTCGATTTGCCGCGGGAAGCGGTGTCCGGACTGGCCGACGCAGTATCCAAATTGCAGGATATCGATCGGGTCAGCGTCGTCGAATTTGGCGCGAGCGACGTTGTCCGCCACCCACTGGTCGGAAAAATCGTCGAAGCCTATGAAGGCAAAGATGCTTCAGACTGAACTGATTGTCTGTCCGCCTTGGGACGAGGAAGCACAATGGACCGATCTGGCCGCCCGGGCAGCGAAGGCCGCGATCACGGCATCGTCGCACGCGGCAATAATCTCGCGCAATTTCGCCATAGAAATCAGTGTCAAACTGTCAGACAATGATGAAGTTCAGACTCTCAACAAGGCCTATCGCGGCAAAGACAAACCAACCAACGTCCTGTCATTTCCGCAAATCCAGCCAGATTTGCTCGAGACGCTGGCGAATACCGACGACGGAGAGGCCTTGCTCGGCGATATCATCCTGGCCTTCGAGACATGCCGCGACGAAGCTCTGGCGAAGGATATCCCCCTTTCCCGCCATGTTACACATTTGATTGTGCACGGGACCTTGCATTTGCTAGGGTATGATCACGAGAACGAGGCCGATGCAGGGGTAATGGAAAATATCGAAATCAATGCATTGGCAACATTGGCCATTGCCAATCCTTACGCAGAACAAGCGCAAAACAGGTAATCAAGAAATAATATGAGTGACGTTGAAAAGGAAAATGGCACGGGCGTGGCTCGCAGCAGCGGCCAATCCAAGGAAGATGACGAGCCCGGGCGAATATGGCGGAGCCTGAAGGCTCTGCTATTCGGCAACACCGAAGACAATAGCCTGCGCGCGCAGATCGAAGAAGTCATTGACGACCACGAGCATGATGCGGAATCCGATCCAAACGGGCGACCCGACGTATCATCACTGGAGCTCGAGATGCTGCGGAACATGCTGCATTTCAGCGATAATCGGGTAGACGATATCGCGGTACCGCGTGCCGATATCATTGCGATTGAGGAAAGCTCCCCGTTCAGCGACTTCGTCGATATTTTCTCCGAGCACGGGCACAGCCGGATTCCGGTATACCGCGACAATCTCGACAATATTATCGGGATGATCCACATCAAGGATATCTTCGCCATTGTTGCAAAGGGCGGCAAATATCCTGATGATATCACACCCTTTCTCCGGCAGCCGCGTTTCGTGCCGGAATCGATGGGCGTGCTGGATCTGCTCGCCGAAATGCGGGCGACACGCACCCATCTTGCAATCATTTTTGACGAATATAATGGCACGGAAGGTCTCGTTACCATCGAGGATATTGTCGAGGAGATCACCGGCGAGATCGAAGACGAACATGATGACGAACCAGTGCCGATGCTCGTCAAGCTGGACGATGGAATCTGGGAGGCGGATGCCCGGGCCGAGCTGGACGATGTCGGCGAAGCGATCGATCCGGCACTCGAGGTGATTGACGAGGATGTCGACACAATCGGAGGTCTGAGCTTCGTGCTGGCAGGCCATATTCCCACTGTCGGTGAAAGGCTGGAACATCCCAGCGGCTGGATTCTGGAAATTACCGAAGCCGATGACCGCCGCGTCACCAGACTGCGCCTGCACCCGGCACAGCAGGATGAGATCAAGCCCGCTTAGCCGGCGGCCAGCTGCCGAGCCCGAACCCGCCAGCTTTCAGCGAGCGTCCGGTTTTTTGAAAGCGCGGCAAGTTCAGCGGCCTGCCCCTTGTGCCCGCCGCCGATTATCATGCCGAATAGCCGGTCCAGCGGCCAGTCGGGATAAGGCCGTGCCTGCTGGACAAAGTCATCCCCTGCCTGCACCCGTCCCTCTTCCAGGACGCGAAAATAGCTACCAGATTTCCCGGTTTTCACCACGGTCTTCAAGACATCGCCTTTGCCAAATCGATGATTGAGCTTCCAGCAAGGCTGACGCGCGTGGCTGCATTCAATCAATGCCGACCCGACCCGGAAAATATCGCCCAGACAGAGCTGATCCTCGGTCAATCCGGCACAACTGAAATTCTCACCAAAGGCTCCCGGTTCATTTAGCGCGAACACATCGGGATATTTCTCCCGCCAGAAATCATAATGTTCGATCGGATAGAGATGAACCGCCTTGTCACGGCCGCCGTGGTGCAGCGGATCGCCTACCTGATTGCCCTCCAGCCCTTCAAGGCCCAGCATCAGCGACCGATCGACCGGATCCTTGGCAATCGCGCTCATTTCGCCATTATTGCCAAAGATTTTCGGTGTGCCAATCAGCAGATGGTCGAGCTTCGTCCGGATCATCAGAGACTGATAGCCAACCAAGTTCACATTGGCAATTTCACCTTGTTTATGCTTCAAGGCGCGGATGGAAATCAGTGACCTTCGCATTGCCCTTTATAGTGGCAATTACAACTTCGTCCGCGATGGTGCCAATCAGGCACTCAACCGGCTGGTGGATTATCTGCTGCGCCAGGGGGCCGCTGTGCGGGTCTATTCACCCACCACGGACACGCCCGCTTTTGAGCCGACCGGCGATCTTGTCAGCGTCCCGTCCGTGGCTTTTCCCGGTCGTGGTGAATATCGCTTCCCGACGCGCCTTTCCGGCGATGTCCGCAAGGATCTCGAGCGGTTCAATCCCAATATCATGCAGATTTCCAGTCCGGACCGTGTCGGCCACAAGATGGTGTCGTGGGCGCGCAAAAACGAGATACCGGTTCTGGCATCCGTGCACACGCGGTTCGAAACCTATCCGCGCTATTATAATCTCGCCTTTCTGGAGCCGGTGATCGAGGCGATCCTGCGACGTCTCTATCGGCGTTGCGACGCTCTGGTGGCTCCGTCCGAATCGATGGCGCAGGTGCTGCGCGACCAGCGGATGAACTATGACGTCGGCATCTGGTCTCGCGGGGTTGACCGCGAGATATTCAATTCCGGCCATCGCGACTTGGCATGGCGACGCGCGCTCGGCATCGCGGACGGCGAACCGGTGATCGGATTTCTCGGACGGCTGGTGATGGAAAAGGGACTCGATGTCTTTTCCGATGCAATCGACGAACTCAATCGCCGCAAGGTCAAACACAAGGTGGTGGTCATAGGCGAAGGACCGGCCCAACAGTGGTTCGAGGAACGGATTCCAGATGCTGTTTTCGCCGGATTCCAGCAGGGCAGCGATCTCGGTCGCGCGGTTGCCAGCATGGACATGCTGTTCAACCCCTCGATCACCGAGACTTTCGGCAATGTCACCCTCGAAGCGATGGCCTGCGGTCTTCCCGTCGTGGCAGCAAAGGCCACCGGCAGCCAGAGCCTGGTCAAGGATAATGAATCGGGCAAGCTGATAGCGCCCGGCGCTGTCCGTGAATTTGCCGATGCCCTGCAATTATATTGCGAAAACCACGATATCCGCAACGCGCACGGCGCCGCCGGGGAACGGCGCGCCGAAGAATATAGCTGGGACCAGATCAACAATGTCGTGGCACAAACCTACATGCGGCTCGTCCGCCAGCGGCAGGCCGGTCATGGACCGATCTCCTCGGCTGCTATCCGCTAACCATGCAGGGACTGTTTGACGATAATAACGAAAAACAACAGCGGGATTCCGAAAACACGCCCGACGCCCCCCTCGCCGACCGGCTGAGGCCGCGGCAGCTGGCCGATATCGTCGGTCAGGACCATCTGGTCGGAGCAGAAGGCACGATCGGCCGGATGATCGCTGCGGGCAAACTGTCTTCCATCATCCTCTGGGGACCACCCGGAACCGGCAAAACGAGTCTCGCCAGACTGCTCGCCGATCAGACCGACCTGCATTTCAAGGCCATCTCGGCGGTTTTTTCCGGTGTTGCCGACCTGAAGAAGGTTTTTGCCGAGGCTGACATGCGCTTTCAGTCCGGCAAGGCGACCCTGTTGTTCGTCGACGAAATACACCGTTTCAATCGCTCCCAGCAGGACAGTTTCCTGCCTTATGTCGAGCGGGGCACGGTGGTTCTGGTAGGTGCGACCACCGAGAATCCCTCGTTTGAACTCAATGCTGCTTTGCTGAGCCGTGCCCAGGTGCTCATCCTCAATCGACTGGATGCGGTCGCTCTGGGCCAGTTGCTGGACAAGGCCGAAAAGCTCGAGGACAAACCCCTGCCCCTCACCAGCGATGCCAGAGAAGCATTGATCGCCAGCGCTGACGGCGATGGCCGGTTCCTGCTCAATCAGGCAGAGACGCTTTTCTCGCTGAATATTACAGATCCGCTCGACCCTCCCCAGCTCGCCAAAATCCTCCATCGGCGCATGGCGGTCTATGACAAGGATCGCGAAGGCCATTATAATCTGATCTCGGCCCTGCACAAAGCGCTACGGGGGTCCGACCCTCAGGCATCGCTTTATTATCTCGCACGAATGCTGGTGGCGGGTGAGCAGCCATTGTTCCTGCTTCGCCGCATCGTCCGGTTTGCCAGCGAGGATATCGGCCTGGCTGATCCGCAGGCTCTTGTTCAGGCTCTGGCAGCAAGACAGGCCTATGAATTTCTCGGCAGTCCGGAAGGCGAGCTGGCGATCGTCCAGGCCTGCCTCTATTGCGCCACGGCACCAAAATCCAACGCGGCCTACAAGGCCCAGAAAGCCGCCTGGAAATCCGCCAAGAATACCGGCTCGCTGATGCCACCGCAGAATATTCTCAATGCACCAACCAGCCTGATGAAGGACATCGGCTATGGCAAAGGCTATAGCTATGACCATGAAACGGATGACGGATTTTCGGGCGACAATTACTGGCCGGAAGAGATGCAAGCGGAAACATATTACCAGCCTGTAGACCGGGGTTTTGAACATAAGATCCGGGAACGGCTCGAATATTGGGAGAATTTGCGTGCTGAAAAAACTGGTTAGCATTTGTGCCCTGGGTGCGTTGGTTCCGGCCAGCGCATTCGCCCAGGATGAAGAGCCATCGCGCTATGACCTTGCTTTGGCTGCAGGATATAAAGCACAGTTCGTCTGTTCCGGCCTTTGGAACGGCGGAAAAGCACTCGACGATATCAAGACCGATGAACTGACCGGCATATACGACCGCATAGCCGATATTGTGCCGGAACTGTCCGAGGTTGTTGAAGGAAGCGAAAGGCGGGTCCGCGTTTCTTTTGCCGAGGATATGCCGCCGCGCATTGCCATCTGGAATCACGAGACGGGTTGTACTTCCATGCCGATCGGATTTGGCGACGTTGAGACCCGCGCGCCGGTCAAGACACGTGAATTTCGGGACGACTTGCCGTGGCCGATGGGAGATATCACTCCTGCTCCGGCTAAAAACGCGGCTGGATTTCCCGTCGCCGCTGTGGCGCAACAGGCATTCGATGCGACCACCTACGGCGAGGGCAGCAAAACCAGCGGCGTCCTGATCCTGCACGAAAACCAGATCAAGGCCGAGCAATATAAAGCGGGTCATGATCTTCATACCGCGCAGCGGACATGGTCGGTTGCCAAATCTATCGCGGGCACCCTGATTGGTCACTCCGTCCAGCAGAATATGGTCAATGTGACCGCCAAAGCCAGCCTGACGCAATGGCAGAAATTCGCAGACCCGCGCGCATCAATCACCGTCGACAATCTGATGCGGATGGCCAGCGGCTTGACCAGCGACACCGCCGGCAACCGCACAGACGGGATTTACATGGGCGCTACCAGCGTTAGCGAGCAGGCCACCAGCTGGCCGCTGCTGGAACAGCCGGGCACGAAATTCCGCTACGCCAATAATGACACGCTGCTGGCAGTGCTGGCAGCTCAGGCTCACCATGGGGACAAGAAGAACAAGCTCGGCAACTATATGCCCGAGAAGCATGATTTCGATCCCTTTGCCCTGTTCCAGAAACTGGGCATGACCCGCACTTATGCCGAGACCGACTGGCAGGGCAATTATATCCTCTCGAGCCAGGTCTGGACGACAGCGCGTGATCTCGGGCGGCTCGGCCAATTGTATCTCAATGATGGTGTATGGAACCGAGAGCGCCTGCTGCCCGAAGACTGGCTGGAATATGTCAGCAATCCTTCAGGGCCGCAGCCGGATGGCCGTGATTTCGGCTATGGCGCGACATTCTGGCTGATGAACAATAGCGAAGGCGTGCCGGCAGACACGATTGCCGCCTTCGGCAATCGCGGTCAGTATCTGGTGATCATCCCCTCGCTTGATATGGTTGTCGTCCGGCGCGGCTATGACACCAGCGATGGCCGGTTCGATATCGCCGCTTTCACGCGTGACATCGTGAAAGCTCTTGCTCAGTGACCCATTATCAAGCGGCAGTCTGCACAGAACTGAGCGGCCCAAATTCCATCGAGATACAAACCCGGGAGCCCCGACCCTTATCATCGGGCGAAGTCCGTATTGCCGTGAAGGCAGCGGGCCTGAATTTTCCCGACTTGCTCATGACCCAGGGCAAATATCAATTCCGTCCCGATCCCCCCTTCATACCCGGACTGGAAGCGTCAGGGGAAGTGATCGAAGTCGCGGCGGATGTGCAAAGCGTGAAACCCGGCGACAGGGTCATGGCGGGCGGAAAGGGCGGCGCGCTGGCCGAACAATGGATTGTCGATGAAGCGGCCATCTCTCCCCTGCCCGATGCGCTTTCCTTTGCCGAGGGCGCTTGCTGGCAGTCCGCCGCATCGACCGCCTGGCATGCACTGGTCGCGCGGGGACATCTGCAACCCGGCGAGACGGTTCTCGTTCTCGGCGCCAGCGGCGGAGTCGGAATGGCTGCCGTGAAAATGGCAAAGCATATCGGAGCGACCGTTTTCGGCGTCGCTTCGAACGAGGAGAAACTGGAAGCGGTCCATCGAGCCGGCGCCGATCATCTGCTGGGCTCTGCCGACAAGGATCTCGCCGCCAAGGTCAAGGCGCTCACCGACGGCAAGGGTGTGGATGTCGTTTATGATCCCGTCGGCGGCGATCTTGCGATAACCGCCACGCGCGCAATAGCCTGGGACGGACGATATCTCATCGTCGGGTTTGCCAGCGGCGTCGTTCCGTCTTTCCCGGCAAATCACGTCATGATCAAGACTTATAGCCTGATTGGCGTTCGCGCTGGAGAAGGTCCTCGCCGCGATCCCGAATTGGCCAAACGACAAACCGCCGCGCTTAGGAAATTGGCGCAAAAGGGCGTCATGCGCCCCCATATTTCCCACCGGTTCTCCCTCGCTGATGCTGCGCAGGCGCTCGCTGTACTGGAACGCCGCGAAGCCATCGGCAGGGTCGTTGTCGCAATGGAGACAAGCTCTTGATCTTTACGAGTTTTTACGCTCCGGAATTCGATGGAATTTATTGATTTCTGTCTATTTGTTAGAAAACGTGTTATCTGGTAGCGTTTGTAACAACTAACGAAATAGGGGAAGCTATATGGATGGGTTGCGAATAGGCAATTATGCTCTTGATACAGAGCTCGCAATAGAAATAGGACAGAAGATCGGCCTTGCGGTCATCATTCTTATTATTACCTGGGTTTTGGCGAAGGCTGCCAAATGGGCCTTTGCAAAGCTGGTCGACAATATCGGCTTTTTGCGACGCGACACAGGATCGGGAACCTCTCTTGGTGAATCGCTGGGCAAGATCGCCAGCCTGTTGATCTGGCTATTCGGCTTGATTGCCATCCTGACCGTATTCGGCCTCGGCGGCGTCGTGCAGCCGATCGAAGGACTGCTCAACACCGTCATGCAGGCACTGCCGGGCATCGTGATGGCTGTGGTGGTCTTTTTCGTTGGCCTCAAGATCGCCGACATATTGCGCGATCTGGTCGTAACCGCGTTGCAGACGTTCGATTTCGACAAATGGGCCAATCGGGGCGGTATCGACACCGCGACCGGTAACAGCCAGATTTCCTCGACAATCGGTTCGATCGTCTATGCCCTGACCGTTATCTTTGTGGCGATTTTTGCGCTTGATATTCTTGATATCGAGTCAATTTCGGCACCGGCCAGCGAAATGCTGCGGACCATCTTCCAGGCGCTGCCAGCCATTTTCACGGCAGCGATCACTCTGGGCCTCGGTTATCTGATCAGCAAATTTGTCGTTCAGATCATCAAGGATATCCTGCCTGGCCTGGGTGTTGATCAATCGGTTGCTGCGATCGGAATATTGCCGGAGAAAACATCGCTGACATCCATATTGGCCCGCATTGCCCAGATTGGCATCATGCTCTTCTTTGCTATCGCAGCGACGCGCTTGCTCGGATTTCCGGAACTGACCCGGATATTGGACCAGGTTCTTGAACTCGGTGGCCGGGTAATATTCGGCGGTGTCGTGATCATGGCCGGTTTCCTGATCGCCAATCTGCTCGCACGTGTAATGAGCACTGCGGACGAAGGCAGCATGGCGGCAACGATCATCCGCTACGCTACCATCATCTTGTTCACCTTCATGGGCTTGCAGTTCATGGGCGTTGGCGAAGAGATCGTGCAGACAGCCTTTACCGCGCTGGTAATTGGTGGCGCAGCCGCAGCGGCACTGGCCTTTGGCTGGGGTGGACGCGATGTGGCTGGCAAGGTTCTTGAGGACCTCCGCAACAACCCGCCAAAACCCAAGGCTCCTGCTGCCCGCAAGCCCGCGGCGCGCAAGCCTGCGGCTAGCAAACCGGTTGCCAAGAAATAGGCACTGGCCGATAATTTACAGAACAAGGGCGGGTCCTCCGGACTCGCCCTTTTCTTTTGCCGGGTCGATCCGCTAAGGGTCGAATGTGCGTAACTTCACCCATTTTGCCTGCATAGACTGGTCGGGCGCCAGAACCGAGCGACCGAAGGGCATCGCCGTCGCCGTCATTGGTCCGGAAGGTCCCCCTGCCCTGATAGCACCCGATCCGCACTGGTCGCGGACCGATGTTCTGGACTGGCTCCTGCACATCGCAGAGACACAGCAGGACATGCTGATCGGTTTCGATCTGTCGATGGCCCTGCCCTTTTTCGATCAGGGCAGCTATTTCCCCGAATGGGACGAGAGCCCCCGAGATGCAAAAGCCTTGTGGCGTCAGATCGACAGGATCGCCCGCAATGATCACCATCTCAATGTAACCAGCTTTCTGGAGCATCAACAGGCTAGCCGCCATTTTCGTCACGGACAGGGCCGGGTTGGCGACCTTTTCACCGGCGGCACCGGTCGCTTCCGCCAGGTCGAGCACTATCAGCGGGAAACCGGACAGGCCAATAGCGCCAGCTGCTTCAATCTGGTCGGTGCCGCCCAGGTCGGCAAATCCAGCCTGACCGGCATGCGGTTGCTACATCGACTGGATGGCGCGATTCCGGTGTGGCCCTTCGATCCTGTGCCGGATCACGGCCCTGCCATCGTGGAAATCTACACGACGGTTGCCGCTCTGGCAGCCGGGCAGCCAAAGGGACGCAGCAAGGTCCGCGATCGTGCCGGCCTGAAACAGGCCCTGACGCATTTGAACACGTCAGTCCCCGCAAGATTGGCCCGCTATGATGATCACAGCACCGATGCCCTGATCACCGCCGCCTGGATGAAACGGGAAGCGGGCAATCCGGCCCTCTGGAACCCGTCCGCCCTGACCGACGAAATAGCACAAAAAGAA
>TARA_R110001599_G_scaffold60034_4_pt1 | contig 36852 bp, 35 predicted proteins | sample TARA_R110001599 | Tara Oceans TARA_R110001599 (sample SAMEA4398360) | marine metagenome | biome: Polar Biome; feature: [MES] marine water layer (ENVO:01000295) within the mesopelagic zone...; material: water (ENVO:00002006), including particulate matter (ENVO:01000060) such as...... | reverse complement strand
GTGATGCACTTGACATTAACATTAACCCTTTAAACCTATAACTATGAGTATAAGACTTACAAATAATCAATTTTCTCAAATCTTAAAGAGGTTTGATGAGTGGATAGAAGATGGTAATGTCATCACTATTACTGAATCCAACACTAAATATTATGCAACTCAAGATGCATTGTATAAAAATAGAATAGAATCTAAAGATGATTTACTAGACTATTTTATAACTGAATTTAACCCTAATATATCTTAACTATGAAAGATTACCCATATGAAGACAACCTAGTAGTAGACTGCTACTTCTTGGAGGGATACTATCCTCACTATGAAAATGGCAAATTAGCTACAAATGGAGATAAGTTCCATGAGTCATCAGAAGACAAAGAATACTTGGAACAAAAATCTTATGATTTAAATCTTCTTAGTCCAAAATTATATGTAAGATATGATAGTGGTAAGGAAGAAGAAATTGAATTAAGAATGACTCCAAAGGTAGCTAAAGCAAAGCTACAACAAGCAAGAGAATTGCTTGAAGAGTTAGTAGATTTAGGTGAGAGTTATCTTCACTTTCAGTCTGCTCAATACACACACAAACACTTAAAAAAATCACTAAAATCATTAACTAATATATCTTAACTATGAAACACTTTATAATTACACTTTGGAAAGACACTAACCCTTTAATAGCTTGTATAGTCTACACATTACTATTCTTTGATATTATAGGAATTACATTTATAACTCTTAACACAATATTTTAATCATGAAAATCAAACAACAAATCTTTGTCAACTTATTAGATAAGTTCGACAACAAACCTTTTACTCTAAAAGACATTAGAGAACAAGTATGGATTGCTCAAGGAAAGAATCCAAAGAAATTCATCAGTAAGCAAGGGTACTACAATAACACTATTGGAGAATGGGTAACTGCTAGACTACTTATTAAAGAAGCTAAGAACACCTATAAGTTAGGACTTTATGGTAGACAATACTCAAGAGAACCAAATCAAGTTAATGCAATGCTTAGAGAGTTAAAAAAGAATGCTCAAGAGTATGTGGAAAACCTACCTCACAATAAGTATAGGTCAAGATTCACACATCTAATTGGTAGAAAGATTGTTAATGTCAGACACTTAAATCCAGAAGAATGTGAGAGTTTTGGATGGTACAAATCTCCACTTGCAATGTGGTTAGATGATGGTACTATTTTAATTCCTCAGTCTGATGATGAAGGTAATGATGGTGGTGCAATGTTGCACCATGACACAAATCAATGGAGAGACAATTACATTGAAGAAGATGTGTTATTCACTATAGATGCTCAACAATCAGAAGAAGAGATGAGTAAGGAGAAAGAATACTATATGAATAGAGGAATGACAAGTGGTACTATAGATTAGTTTGGAACAAGGAGAGGTTCGATTCCTCTCCTAATCTCAATGCAATAATGCAGATAATTAAATTTAATAAAATTATGAATCAATTTGAATCTAAAGATTTAGACTTAATTCGAGACTTAATCTCTAATAGAAAAGAGGGATTAGAAGAGAATTATTACACCACTATAAGTGGACAAAAAACCTTGCCTAAACAACAAGTAATTATTCAAGCACAAATCAATCAATGTAAAAGAATTATTGATGTTGTGGATGCTCAAGCTGGAAATCCTACCTCTGGAAAAATCCTGGGGGATGATTTAGATCCTACAAAACACAACCCATTTATTCACTTGGATGTGGATGGAAATGAACACAAAAATTCTCCACTAGAAAACCATTTAAATACAATGGCACACATTATTACTAACCTATCTAAAAAACAGAAATAACTATGGCACACACTAAAACAAAAGAGAACCCAATTGTAGCATTTACTTACTATGCTAACAATTTTCACTATGACTTTATTGATAGAGTCTGGACAGACAATCCATTACTTGTAAACCACCTTCAAGATAAATGGGATACTTTGGTAACACAATTAACTAAGGCAAGAGAAGAATGCTCTAATCCACTTGTAAGAAGTATGACTGGAACAGAACTTTTCTATAGATTCTATATGATGCTTGACCAAAGCAACAAAGAACATTTAAATGAATTCATCTTAAATCAAAAACAATAATTATGGGACAATATTTTAAAGTAATAAACAAAACAAAAAAAGAGTTTATAAATCCTCACACCTTTGGTAATGGACTAAAGTTGTGGGAGATTGTTGCAAGTGGTAAAGGAGTCATGCAAGGACTTGGATTGCTATTGGCAGAAGGACACATAGAGTACAATAAAGAAAATGCAGAACCTATTCCATCTACTATTATTGGTAGGTGGCAAGGGGATAGTATTGCTATTGTAGGAGACTATGCCAAGAGTGGATTGTATGACAAGTGTGAGGATGAAGATGGTAAACCTAAGAAAGGATGGAAAGACATTAGTGTACCAACCTACAAAACACTACTTAAGGACACTTGGATAGGGGATATGAAGAAACAAGACCTCCTTAAAAATGGTACTAAATGGATGTTCGGAGATGAGAAGAAAATCATGCAAGAGTTATTCCCTAAAGAATGTACTGAAGGAGACTTGAGGCAGAAGTATGACTTTGTTGAGAAAGAACAATCCGAAGAGTAAAGGTTTCAACACCTACGAAACTCCCATTAATCTGGGAGTCATTGTTTAACTTAATACAAATAATTATGAGCAAATTTATGGAAGCATTAAAGTTTAATCTTGATGCTTATGACAAAGAGGTTATCGACAAAGATGATTTCTTACAAGCTATGGAAGAGCATTATCTTCACTATAGTATGCCACTAGTAAGAAGACAAACTCTTGTAGTTGTCGACAGAATTAAAGATGAAATCATTGGAGATTTTGGTGGGAGTAGGTTACCCAAAGATTGGCACTCACTTACTAAAAAAGTGGACCACACTAAATACTATGCCGACTATCTAACTGACCTTAGTTTTGATTTACAACACTATATTGAGGACAGACTTGATGATTGGTTAATGTTTCATCACTTAAAAAAGAAACAATGAATGTGGTAGAACTTTTTAGTGGAAGCCGAAGCATAGGAAAAGAGGCAGAGAAGAGAGGGCACAAAGTCTTCTCTTCTGATTGTGTGGATTTCCCAAAAACAAATTATGTTTGTGATATTATGGATTTTCAGGTTAGTTCAATCAATTTTGACAGAGTAGATATGTTATGGGCATCACCACCATGTGAGTCATTTTCTGTAGCATCTATAGGTCACCATTGGGAAAAAGGACATGAGTTTATGCCAAAGACAAATAATGCAGTCAAAGGAATAAACATCTTAATGAGAACTATGAAGATAATAGAGATACTCCTTAAGAAAAATCCTAACATAATTTGGTACATAGAGAATCCAAGAGGCAAGATGAGAAAATCTCCTCATTGGAATGATGTTGACCATGTCCGACACACTTTAACCTATTGTCAGTATGGTGATGATAGGATGAAGCCAACAGACATCTGGACCAACAACTTTGATTGGACTCCTAAACCTATGTGTAAGAATGGAGATTCTTGTCATGTATCTGCACCAAGAGGAAGTCAAAGTGGAACTCAAGGTCGAGGAAGCTACTTTGATAGAAGTAAAATTCCATCTGAACTTTGTGCAGAGATTGTAGAATCAACAAAAAATATTAACTTAAATTAAATTAAATTAAATAAATTATGAAAAATACTTTAAAGATTGAACACCTTGTAATAGATGACTTTTGGGTGTATAAAGAAACCGACCAAAATGGTTATGTAGCATTGAACTATATGTTCGGTACAAGTGATGAAGATTATGAGATCTTCAAAAAAGAATATTGTAAAGCAGATGAATGGTTTACAACTTGGTATAATTACTATTATAAAGGAGAGCATACAGATGATGCTATATGCTCAATGATTCATATATGGCACGATGCTAAAATGACAGATACAGAATTAAAGTGTGATGAAGGCAGTTTCCATAATGTAAAACCCTCCAGAACTTATGTTTTGGAGAGTGACATTGAAATACTAATTGAGCATTTATATGAGCATTTAGAAAACCATGATGGTAAAGAAACTTTAAGAGATATATTAATAAAATTAGAAAATAAATAAATTATGAAACAAACAGAATTTACTGAAATTCAATTTCTTAGAATGATTTTGAAAAAAGAAGCCGAAGCAAGAGAACAAGCTGAAGAAAAACTAGAGAAAGTTGAACAAAAACTAGAGAAAATTAAGAACTCTTATCTTGTGATAGAAAAGAAATATTATCCAAAGGATTTAATGTTTTATAAGAAATCTAAAATGTTCAGACTGCACAGAGAAGATGTCACTGATGCAGTTTGGAAAGATTGGTGTGATGATTTGATGGTAGATGAGTTAGATGATAGTATCTACTCAATCAGTGTATGTGCAATGGGTATAATAGAAGAGGATGAGTCCTAAAAATATCATGCTAGAGTTGTTACACATCTTGTCTAAAATGATGAAGGCAAGGTGTGAGCAAACTTTTGACAAAGCCGAAGCAAAGAAATGGTCGGTAAATCATCAGTTAATAAATGACATCATTAATCAAATAAAAAATGGTGGCATTAAATAATTATAAATTAAATTAAATTAAATTAAATTAAAATGGGAATAACATATAAAGTGCCATTAGCAGAAGCATACGATATAGAGATTGATGTTGAAGTAGGAGGAAATGAATTTGAAGCAGTTATTTTTAATTTGCACATTGCAGAGGATTGGGAACATCTTGAACCAAGAAATCCTAAATATATAAATGCTCAACTAAATATATTTATGGTAAATGATTTAATTAAGGCACTTAAATTAGCGAAAAAAGATTATGAATATTGTTTAAAAAATGGGAAGAAAGATTATTATAAGTTTAGAAAAGAAGTACTAAGAAAAAAATAAAAATAAATATTAACTTAAATTAAAAAAAATGAGAAAAACAAGTTTAGATGTACTTGCCGAGTGCAAGTGGGAATTAGAAGAAACAAAAGAAAAATTAGATGTCCTCCAGGTTAAATGGATTGCATTAACTAAATGGTTAGAAAAAATTAATGAAGGTAAGTTTAAGCATGGCATGGATGTAGTCACTAAAGCCTTAAACAAAAGGAATAAAAAATTAGGTATTGAATAAATAAAAGTCTAGTTTTGAGGAAATATAAGACAATAAATGATAAAGTATTATACTCCCGATCCAGAAGATGAAGATGACAATGATGAAATTTTATTTATATAAAAGTTAGTTAGATAGTTAATTCTAGGTTAATTCCCACCTCGCCACATTATAAACTTGGTATGAGGTTTTAAAGTCGGTTATACATGGGGTGGGTTTTAATTTTCTAAAAAAATTACATGAAAAAAGAAATATTTGATAAATATAGTCAAGCTGTGGCCAATCAATTCCATCTAACACTAGATGAGATGTTTAGCAAAAACAAAAGACAAGATATAGTTGAAGCAAGACAGATATTATATTATCTGTGTAAAGAAAGACCTATTAGATTTAGTTTCATCCAAAGATTTATGGAAGAGAATGGATATAAAGTAGGGCATTCAAGTATTATGTATGGTTACAATCAAGCCAAAAAAATGATAGAACATGATTCCGATTACAAAAACTTTATAAACCAAGCCACCAAAAATGCCGACACTGACTGAAATATTTAATGAAGCCATGCTCGATCCAAGAGCAATTATTACTCGATTACATCATGGTGAGTCGATAATAAATAAGGGTTGTAAAATACAAAAATTTAATGATAGGATAGAAATACTCAATATGGGTAAGGGTGGTGACTATTTCAGTGTATGTACTAAAGATGAGTATGAATTTTTCTACATACATGGTTGGAAGGTTGGTGTTATTCAATTAGCTATTAGTAATTGTGAGCATAAACTAAATATAATTCAAGAAAGAATAAAAAAAGAAGTAAACACTAGAAAAAACGATAAGCACATTCAGAACTTAAAAAACAGAAGAGAGGCTATCATGGTTAAGTTTACTAAATACAAAAAGAAATTAAATCAAGTTAAATCTAAATCTAAATTATGAACAAATTAAAATCAATCAAAATTAAAGGTAAGGATTATGTAGAGGTACATGAAAAAATCAAGTATTTCAGAGCCACATATCCTAATTATTCTCTTACTAGTGAAGTAATAGAAAAAACAGAATCATCAATACTTATACAAGCAACGGTTAAAGATGATAAAGACAGAGCATTAGCATCTGGAACTGCCGAAGAAATTAAAGGCTCAACTTTTATAAACAAAACAAGTTATGTTGAAAATTGTGAGACATCAGCTTGGGGTAGAGCATTATCTAATTTAGGAATAGGTGTTGATACATCTGTAGCTAGTGCAGATGAAGTTAATAATGCTATAGCTAACCAAAACAAACCAGCTCCAGTAAAGAAAGAAGGTAAATGGACATTAAGGGTTAAGGATGAAAAGTGGCCTATAGTTTTAGGATGGATTGCTAGACACAAAGACAAAGGATTAGCACAAATCATTGAGATGCTAGAACAAGACTTGTATGTCATAGATGATGATGTTAAAGTAGAACTTAAAAAACATGTATAGCCCTATGGAACCACAAGCAATAGTATTGGATAAACTCCAAGATGATGTTAATTATTATGGTGACTATGGTAAGCAGTTCTTATCATATTCAGACATAAGAGTATTATTTACTACTCCTAATTTATTTAAACAAGACATATTAAAGTCTAAACCACTTATTGAAGGCTCTTACTTTCATACTGCTATGCTTGAGCCAGATAGAATAAATGAGTATGAAATTGTAGATGTAGCATCTAGATCGACAAAAGCATATAAAGAAGTTTGTCCTCCAGGCGAAATCCTTCTGCTTAGAAAAGAGCAAGAGCATTTAGATAACTTAGTTTCTACTATGAAAGATAGTTTAGAGATGAGTTCTATTATATATAGTAAGAACAATAAGTTTGAAGTTCCAGGAACAGAATCTATCATGAATAACATGTGGAAGGGTAAAGCTGATATCGTAACAGATACTGCATTTCAAGTAGTGGCAGAAGATAAAGATGGTATTGAGCAAGTCATTAACTATAGTGATGGTGCAGTCATAGATTTAAAGACTACATCTGATATGACTAAATTTAGGTATTCATTTTTTACTTACAATTATGATGCTCAAAGCTATATATATCAACGATTATTTAATAAACCAATGTTGTTTCTAATTATAGACAAGCAAACAATGAGGTTGTCAATGAGACCTGTTTCACCTGATTCTATTGAAAGAGGTAAATTAAAAGTAGAAAAAGCAACAAAAATATATGAAAAATTTTTTGGTAATAAAGCAACTCATGATGTCAATACATTTATTGATAAACAAATTATATAATTTATATAAAAAGAAAACGAAACCAACTTACATACAAGTGGATGTTCCAAACACTTGCAGTAGTTGGAAGGAAAGAAGACAAATTCTTTCTGTAACAAGAAAATTTTTGGAACAAAACATTAAAATTATAAACAATGAGTGAATCAACTTATGAACACAAACCGGGAAATGGAAGTCTTTTTAGAAATAATGACTCTAATCCAGACAACAATCAACCTTATTATAAGGGTGACATCAAGCTACAAGATGGAACTATGCAAGAAATTTCTGCATGGGTAAATGAATCTAAAGCTGGTAAAAAATATTTGTCTTTAAAACTACAAAATGTATATGTTGCACCAGTAGAGGTTAAAAAGGAAGAGCCAAAATCAGAAGAAGTTAGTCCTGATCTACCATTTTAAATGTGTTTGGGTGTAAGAAATAGGAGGCGAAAGTCACACTAACTTACAATCAAGACATTAGAGAAAGAGGATCGTGTGGCTTCGTTCCTCTTCTCTTTTGTCATAATGTCAAATGACAAAATAATTTTACTATAGAGAACTATAATAACTATTTGTATTATATTTTTTTATAATATTATATATTATTAATAATTGACATAATTGACATAACAGAGTAAAAGTAAAAATTAAATTAAATTAAATCGACATACAATGGACATTACCATCTTTAAAGACATTAAAGAAACAGCACAACCATTCTACAGAAAGGTCGATGTTATCTTAAAAAGAATACAAGAAGGCTCGTCTAAAGACTTAGTAAAAAGAATCCGAGCTGAGAAAGACAAAGAAAAAAGAAACTTATTAAAACAACAACTCCCAGCCATTTGTTTCAGTGGGACATTCACAAAAAGAAATGATTCCTCACTACAGAGTCACAGTGGCTTGATATGTTTAGACTTTGATGGTTATAAGACTAACAAAGACATGCTTCAGGAAAAAGAAAGGCTAAGTAAAAACAAATATATATTTGCTTTGTTTATTTCTCCTAGTGGTAAAGGATTAAAGGCTGTTGTTAAGACTCCTAAAGAACCAGAAAATCATAAAAATTATTTCTTGAGTCTACAACACCATGTAAACTCTGAGTATTTTGATAAAACTTGTAAAAATATTTCTAGAGTTTGTTATGAGTCTTATGATCCTTTGCTTTATGTTAATGCTAATTCAAGTACATGGGATAAAATTGTAGAGCAAGAGTATACAGAGGTTATAAAACATGTAGATATTCCTACAATACCAGTAACAGATGAGAATAAAATAGTTGACATACTAACTAAATGGTGGCAAAAGAAATACCCAATGATAGAAGGTCAGAGAAATCAAAACATCTATATATTGGCCGCAGCATTTAATGACTTTGGTGTTAATCAAACTCTAGCAGAGTATGTCATGAATAGTTTTTCTAGTCAAAGTTTTAGTGCTACAGAAATTAAAAGAACAATATCTTCTGCTTATGCACAAAAACAAAACTATGGTACTAAATATTATGAAGATGAGGACAAGGTAAACTTAGTTAGAGAGAAGCTAAAAAGAGGTGTGTCAAAAAAAGAAATCCGATCCCAGCTTGAAGAGTCTGATGTTGAGGTCGGCACAATAGAGAATGTATTAGTCAGACTCGAGGATGAGCAATCAAATAGTAAGTTCTGGACAAAAAATGATAAAGGTGTAATTAAAATTGTACACATATCTTTTAAAAGTTTTCTAGAAGAGAATGGGTTCTATAAATTTAATCCTGAAGGCAGTAGAAGTTATGTGTTTGTAAGAGTGACTAACAACCTTATAGACCACACATCTGAAAAAGAAATTAAAGATTTTATTCTTAACTACTTGTTAGAAATAGATGATTTAACCGTCTATAATTACTTTGCAGAGCATACAAGATATTTTAGAGAAGAGTTTTTAACTTTACTATCTTCAATTGATGTTTATTTTATTGAAGACAACAAAAGTACTGCATACTTATATTATAAATCTGGTGCAGTTAAAGTTAATTATGATAGTGTAACACCAATTGACTACTTAGATTTAGGAGGTTATGTTTGGAAGGACCATGTTATAGACAGAACCTATGTGTCATGTGAATCTAATGATTGTGATTTTAAATCATTTATTACAAACATTTGTGGTAAAGATGAGAGTAGGGTTAAATCTATGAGGTCTACAATAGGATATTTACTCCATGCTTGGAAAAATCTATCATACAGCCCAGCTACGATACTTAATGATGAGCAAATATCTGATTCTCCTGAAGGAGGTACTGGTAAGGGCTTGTTTATTAATGCTTTGTCACACATGAAAAAAGTTGTTGTAATAGATGGTAAGTCTTTTAATTTTGAAAAATCCTTTGCTTACCAGTTAGTGAGTGCAGACACTCAAATACTTTGTTTTGATGATGTAAGTAAACATTTTAATTTTGAAAGATTATTCTCAGTTGTAACTGAAGGTTTAACACTAGAAAAGAAAAACAAAGATGCAATAAAGATTCCTTTTTCTCGATCTCCAAAGGTTGCAATTACTACAAACTATGCAATTAGAGGTAAAGGTTCATCATTTGAACGAAGAAAATGGGAGTTGGAACTAGCACAACATTATACTAGAGAGCATACACCACTGAAAGAATTTGGTAAGTTAATGTTTGGTGAGTGGAATGATGATGAGTGGTGTTCTTTTGATAATTTTATGATTGAGTGTCTTCAGCTTTACCTAAGAGATGGATTAGTTAAAAGTGAATTTGTTAACTTGAAGATTAGAAGGCTCTCTGCCGAAACATGTCATGAGTTTATTGAATGGTGTGGTATACTAGATGGAATGCCTTTAAATAAAATGCTAACAACCAATACAAAAATATTTAAACAAGACTTGTACTTCGATTTTATTGAGGACAATCCAGATTTTGCACCTAAGTCTAAAATGACAGTGTCAAGGACTAGGTTCTATAAATGGTTGACTGCTTATAATCAATACAAGTACAAGTGCGATCCTGAAGAAGGTAGAGAGGCAGGGGGTAGATGGATAGTATTCAGAAATGCACAGACAATAGAAGAAAATGGTAAGATAGATTTTTAGGTATATGTAAGTATCACTAACTACGAGAAAGTCTCTTAGAGCGAATCTATGAAAGCCGAATTTTAGCAAATATGAAGAAAATCACTGTTTTAGACCTTTTTTCAGGAATTGGTGGATTTCACAAAGGTTTTGAAAAAGCGGGTTATAAAGTTAAAACTTTCTTTTCAGAAGTTGATGCTCATGCCATTGCAGTATATAAATATAATTTTAAAAATAGTAAGTATGTCGGATCAGTTACAGATGTTCGAGGAACACAGTTACCAAAAATTGACGCTATCACCTTTGGAAGCCCTTGCCAAGACTTTAGTGTCGCTGGAAATCGTAAAGGGATGGGAGGAGATAGATCGAGCCTTATCCTTGAAGCGATTAGACTCATTGATGAATGCCGACCAGGAATTTTTATCTGGGAAAATGTTAAAGGAACATTCAGCTCAAACGATGGCAGAGATTTTGCGGCAATCCTCCAAGCCTTTACCAACATTGGGGGTTATAGACTTGAATGGCAATTGTGTAATACATCGTGGTTTCTACCCCAAAACAGAGAGAGAATCTACCTTGTCGGATATTCTGCAAACACCCCAAGAGATTGGAAAGGAGTTTTTCCTATCGAAATCAGCTCAAGCAAGACTCAAGGAATACAAAAAGGAGTAGCCCAGGTAAGTAACTTTTCTGAAAGAGAGTTTGGTTTTAAAAATACTGCACCAGCTTTGTTGTCTAGAGATTATAAAGATCCTAAGATAGTAAGAGCTGCAGACTACAGAAATGATGAAGGGTTAAGAATAAGAGCTGAAGGTGATAGTCCATGTTTGTCTGCAAGAAGACACAGTGAAAAAGATATAAGCACTATGCCACCATTAGTTTTATCTGGTGCATTAAGAACACGAGATAATGGTAAAGATTTGGAAACAAGAAAAGATGATGTGGCTAATGCAGTAACAACAAGTCCACTAGATAGTATAATTGTGCCGACACAACTAGGTAATTCAGATAAATTCGGTAATGCAGTCAAATCTGATGGTGAAGATGCATTCACCTTAAGGTCCTCGGAACCTAATGGTATTATAGAAAACGAGTCTATAAGAAGACTAACACCTATAGAGTGTGAGAGACTACAAGGATTTCCTGATAACTGGACTGAGTATGGTATATATAATGGGGTAACTAAAAAAGTGAGTAACACACAAAGATACAAAATGTGTGGGAATGCTGTTACGGTTAATGTAGTTGAGGCAGTTGTAAATAAATGTAAAGACATAATATGAAATTAAGACAATACCAAGCTGACATAGTAGAAAAAGGTACAGAGGTTTTAAAAAAACAAGGTTTTTTGTATCTTGCTATGGAGGTTAGGACTGGAAAAACCTTGACAAGTTTGGCTATGAGTCTTGCACTTCCAGTTCATAACCTTTTATTTATCACAAAGAAAAAAGCTATATCAAGTATCCAGGGTGATTATGATATGCTAAACCCTTCTTATAACATTACTATAATAAATTACGAAAGTCTTCATAAAGTATCTCATCAGATAAAGTGGGACATGATAGTTTGTGATGAAGCACATTCAATGGGTGCATTTCCTAAACCAAGTCTTAGAGCAAAGACTGTTAAAGAATTTATATTAAAACATAATCCATATGTGATTCTTTTATCTGGTACACCAACACCTGAATCCTACTCACAAATGTACCACCAAGTTTATGCTATTAGAAATAATCCTTTTAATCAATATAAAAGTTTTTACAAATTTGCTAAACAATATGTACAGGTAAAGCAAAAAAAAATAGGAGCCATGACTATAAATGACTGGAGTCATGGATTACAATCAATATTAGATGATATGAAACCATATACAATTGCATACACTCAGAAAGAAGCTGGGTTCAAAGTTCATACAGATGAAGAGGTGCTTCATGTTCCACTTACCAGTGTTATAAAATCATTAGTCAGAAAACTTACGAAAGATAGAGTTGTAGAAGGTGTGGAAAATGTAATATTGGCAGATACAGCAGTAAAACTTATGTCAAAATTACATCAACTATATTCTGGTACAGTTAAATTTGAGAGTGGTGAGTCTATGGTTATAGATTTATCTAAGGCAGAATTTATCAGAAAACAATTCAGAAGTAAAAAGATTGCAATATTTTATAAATTTAAAGAAGAGTTAAATGCTTTAAAAAAAGTATATCGTAAAGGTTTGTGTACAGAACTAGAAGAGTTTAACACTACTAATAAAAGTATTGCATTACAAATAGTTTCAGGGAGAGAAGGTATAAGTTTAAAAAATGCACAAGCATTAATATATTATAATATAGATTTCAGTGCTACTAGCTACTGGCAATCAAGAGACAGGATGACTACTAAAGATAGGTTATATAATAAAATCTATTGGATATTTTCTGAAGGTGGTATTGAGGATGATATATATAAAAGTGTAATAAAGAAGAAAGATTATACCCTTAATCACTTCAAAAAGGATTTATTAAATTTGTAATATGAGTTTTATAAAGTTTACATTGATATGGATAAGTCAAAATTTAGCAGTACCTTTTTGGGTAGTTGGTCACATACATTTATCAATTCATAGTTTTCATGATCTTATAGAAATAGGATCTTCACTAGGAATGAATGTGATTGTAGCTATAGGATTTTATTTAGATTATAAAAATGACAGAGCAACAAATACAAAGCAAAAGAATAAAAGAATTAGAGGCTGAAGGATATTATGTGCTTAAATTAATTAAAACTAATAAAAACGGAATACCTGATTTACTGGCAATACCTCCTAACTGTGAAGTGTTGTTCTCGGAAGTAAAAACTCCGAAAGGAAGGGTGTCAGTTTTACAGAAGTATAGATTAAAAGAATTAGAAAAATATGGATTTAAAACCGAGATATACAAAGGATAAATTATATGAAGTTGAAGATAATTTTGTTACATCTTTAGAAGAAATAGATGAACATATAGCTATAAAAATTGCTTTATTTATACAAGACAATTTAAGAGATATTTCACCTAATGAATTTACTACATATGTTTTAGGTGGCTTAGTGCATTATTATGATAAACCTATAACTTTTGCAGTAGAAGTTATGAAAACACATGGATCATATATAACACTTACAGACTTAGCATTAATAAGTATGAATGAATATTTAGATTTAATCTGTCTTAATTCATATATAAAAATTAAAAAATAATGTTTATAGTAGAAGATTTAGAATATTTTAAATCATATAAAAGAAATTTACATCAATTTATTATTTTAAATTGTTGTTATCCTGGGACATATAATGCTAAGGGTGGACGCATTCCTATATCTGCACATGAAATGTTAGGTTTGCTTAAAGAAATTAGCAGAATAGAAAATCATATTGCCAAAATACAAGATGAATTAGGAGTTAAGATTTGAATCTTACTTAAATTTTTTTATATTTGGTATAGATGGCAAAAAATAAATGAACGAAATATCTCAAGATGATGTAAATGCTATTAAGCATATTAACTTTGTGACAAACAATTCACACAACCTCATCACCGAGTTATATGAAGATTTAATGGAGAGAGATCACAATGAAGCTAAAATCAAAGCACAAAGAGTTTGTAAGGTTATGGCTGATTTAATTCAGTCATTATCAGATGAGGTTTAATTAAAACATATCATCTAAAAGTTCTTGTCTCATTCTTTTCTGTTCTTTTTTAAGTTCATTTGCCTCATTTGTTCCTTCTAAATCATCTGGAAATAAATCTGGAAAATATTTTTTCTTTTCTGCTTTAGTCAATCCTCCACCTTTTTTCTTTTTCTTTTGAGCATATTGAGAGAAGTTAAATAGTTTTAAAACAAAGTCACCAAAACTTTTACTTTTATCTAATTGACTCCAATTTTCATAAAACCTTTTTAGCTGTGGAGCTGGTATACCAGTTGTTGCTACTAGTTCAGACATTAGTTTATTGAAAGCCTCTTGTTGTTTTTCAGGGGATGTAGCATTATTCATTCTTACATATAAATCGCCTAGCAATGCAGTTTGCCCTAACACTGGTATTGTAGAAGGTTTATCAACCCAAGGTTTACCCGCAGCAGCATCTACTATTGTCTCAGCTATTTTACCATATATAAACAATGCATTTAAATTACCAAGCATAGCGGCAAAAGCAATATCATCAGTGTCTTCATCATCCCAACCTCTTGCTAATCCAGGAAACCCAGAGGATACCCATTGAAAAAATACTGGCATAACCACATGATACACACCTAATGTTCGTAAGTTTTGAAATATTGTTCCTCTACCAGATGCACCACCACTTTTAGCGAGTCTATATATATTTCTCATTGCAATAATTTCTTTTCTAAAATATTGTTTTGGTGTTGTCAAGAACATGTTAAATGCTCGAGTCATAGCACCTTTACCTTGATAATAATCTTTATCCTGTAAATCATATGACTGTTGAGTCCTTAATGTATCTTGTTCAAACTTTCTTATTGCATATTCAATTACTTCTTGTTTAGATGCATTAGGGTTTTTCTTTTTATACTGGTTTTTATAATACACATAGTTAGGTATTCCACCGATTAAGATGGCGCCCTTATCTCCAGTCATAGTTGTAAACATTAAAACTTTTGTAATTTTATCTAAGTTTTGTTTACCTAATCCAAAATTAGAAAAATCTCTTGCATTCATTTCCTCAAACTTACTGTCAGAATAATTTTCTACAGCTCTAGTTATTGGTTTACCATATCTGTCTTGTAAAATAACAGAGTTGTCCATGACTTCTCTAAAGTTAGTTTTTATGTTTGCTAAACTTATTGCACTATTTTTTAACCAGTTTCCATAACCAATTTCATTTCCATAAGTAACAAATGATGTCAACTGTTTTAAAGTTAGTGTAGGGTTTAATCCAAGGCGTGATAATAAAAATGTATTATTAAATAAATTTATAACTTTGGTTTCCCCTTGATTCTGCACACCCTTGTTTGCGATTTTTTCTATAGCATCATTAATATATGTCCAAACATCTTTGCCATACTTTTCTTGAATAGTTTCTTTAATAGCAGGAGATGTAAATATTTTATTAATATTTCTTACTGGAACTGCATAAGCAGCAAAGTACTCCATGTCTTTTGTGTAGTTAATAAGAGCATCCATACCGTCTACCATTGATATTGGATTAGAGTTTTGTAATCTAACTTTAGAACTTGCAGCACCCACATTTGTCATCCAAGAATTATTGCTGTCTGCTAATAAATCTAAACCTTCGGAGTCATTGGCATTTTTTCTATAAACCCTACCTGCATAAAACTGATTCCAAGGCATGTCTGTTCTGTAAATCTGTTTATATGTTTCATTATAATGATTATATAAAGACGGGTAGTAATCATTTATCATCCAACTAGAAAATTCTTTCAATCTAGGATCTAGCTTATCCTCTAATTCTTTTCTTATTCTAGACTCAAATTCATTTTTATAATTACCAGTAGGCGCAAAAGTATTTATAAAACTTTCTTGAAGCGAAGGATCTTGCATTTGTGAGTAGTAATACATCAGCTGATTTTGACTTATATAAATAGTATTAGTATCTATAGCTTCATCTAATTTTTTAACCTTTGCAGTTCGTTCTCCACTGGTTAAAGATTTATCAGCCATGACCTTTTCCTTTTCTTTTACTAGTTGGTCATTTTTAGCTTGACTAATTATTATAGTCTCAGTCTGTTGAGAGTTTTTAGCATTGTTTTTTAACCATTTTTTGCCAAACAACTCAGTCATTTTATTTTCAAAAATATCTTTCTGTCCCATCATTCTAGCCTTGTACATTCTAGTAGCTTCTCTTACTGCTTTTTGTACAATAGTCTGTGTATCACCTTCAAATAATTCTCCTGGTTGAGTCACAATTCTATCTATTAAACCTGTTAAATCTTCAGCTGATGCAAATACATTACGATCAATACTGTTAAGCATTTTATTAATAAGGTTTTGAAATCTTTTTCTAACTGTAGGAGGTTTTAATCCACCCTTTCTTTTAGCATCAACAGAAACATCTTGCTTAAGTTTGTTAAACTCTACATTAATCATACCCTCTGTTATTTTATTTTCAGGTATCCCTTGATCTATTAAAGATTGTTTTGCATCTAAATCTATACCAGTCATTTCTTTAAAAACTTTCCTTTCGTTTTCTCTGTAGGTAATTGCGTCATTAAGAAGAACATACTCTAAGTTTGCTCTACCAGTCTCTTGCATTTGATTTAAAGAATTCAAGACCTCAGATAGTAAAGTAGTTTTATTAGGATCATTCATTTCTGCTAAAAATGAATTGTTTATTTGCATAGCAATAGTAATTTCTGCTAACCTACTTAAAGCATCTTCATCCAGACTACTTTTTGCTTGAGTTCTAGTTTCTTTGTTTACCGAAACTTCTTCTTTAGCAATAGAATTATATTCTTTTAAAAGTTGTTCATTAGCTTCCATTATCTCATCGGCAGTGGATTTTGGATTGACAATCATAGAATTAATTCTTTCTATTTTCTTTCTAGTTTCATTATCAATACTAACACCTTTAAGCCTTCCTGACTGTATAGTGGTAAATTTTCTATTCAGAATATTAAAAATAGATTCTTGTAAAGATTTATTAGTTTTAGATGTAACGACTTTAAATACTTCATCTTTAACTGACTCAAAATTAGTTTTATTTATTCTGTTTACTTTATCTATTAATGAAACTATTTCACTTTTAGTATACAAATCTCTTGGAAGAACTGATCTAATGTAGTTTCTTAATGCTCTTTGTACAGCTTTAATATTTTTTTCATCAAACTTTATTTCTTTAATTCTTTTGTTTATAGCTCTTATTCTTTGTGGGTTAGCTTTTAATGGATCAGGAAGTAACAACTCTAACAGGTCTTTTTCCATAGCCATTTGCTGAGCAGTTAATCTATTACCTTGAGCACCTTCATTTTGATACTCTTGTAAGCCAGTAAAGTAGTCTATAACTTTTTGTCTAATTTGTTCTTCAGTTAATGGAGTTCCATCAACCGCTACAGATTTCTTTTTGTTGTTAGCTTTTATAAGTCTTTTATAATATGTATTTACCTTTTTCAACAATTTAAGACCAGCTAAAAAGCCACCTTCCATGTTGTTAAAGCTTTTTGGAAATGCAGTAAATAAGTATGACTCACCTTCAAATCCTTGCACCACATCCATAGCATTGTTTATTTCTGATGCTGAATAGGCTGGTACTAACTTGCCATTTACTTCTTTTTTTCTTCTTTTTAAATAATCTTTAATAGCTGCATCTCTAAATCCAGCTTGTTCTCTACCTATAATAATAATTTTTAGAAGATCGTTTTCGTTATCCATCTTCTGTTGCCTACCCTGTCTATACTCACTGTCTTTCGGCGGTCTTACTCTTTTGTTTCTAGAGTCGTATATGGAATATCCGCCACCTTGTCCATACTGATTGTATGGTGCCTGTCTTAGTTTATAGCCCTGGTTTAATGCATCTAGTTCTTTTTGTAGTCTATATGTATCAACTTGTGGACTAAAAAAACCACTATTACTCATGTTATAAAATACATTTATTTTAGTAAGTGTATCCCTTTGTTGCCTGCCTTGTTTTATTTCTGAACCTTCAACATTAATATTAGAAGGTATTTTAGCTATGTACTGACCACCCATTGCAGATCTTGCGGCAACTGGTTTTTTCCTTTGCCCTAACGGTGTTTTGTTAACTCCTTTAGGATTTGTAGCAGTTTTTTCAGGTCCAGCTGGTACCGAATTAGGATAAACTTTTCTCACATCTACACCTTTGTCAAAAACCATAAGACCTTTCCCAGGTATTGCCCAAGGATATGCAGGATGGTATCCTGGTTCTCCTTCATTTAATTTAAATGGTTTGCCTTTTTTATCAAATTGAATTGCAGAAATAATATCTCCATACTCTATATTTTTAAGTGTTGGATCGTTTACAACATCAGAGGTATTCGTGGGTACAGTTTTTAAAGCATAAAAAGGAGATATATTAAATTTTTCATAAGAATCTTTGCTTTGAAATTTTTGTGTAAACTCACCTCTTTGTTCAAAGTTTAAAGGTTTTAATATTTCTGTTAGTTGTTCTAAACTATTTATTTGTGTAGGCAACCCTTTTTGTGCTAAACCTTTAGACACTTTTGTTAGTTTTAATTTTGTATTTATATACTTAAGCATTTCTTGAGGTGATGCTCCATTTTCTATAGCATAATTAATTTCACTATTTATGTAGTCTAAAAACTGTAAGTTTCCTGTAATTCCATTTTTAGCTTGAGCCATTACAAGACCTAAACCATCGCTATTATTTACTTTATTTAAAACTTTGTCAGCTGCAGTTTCTGTAGAAAAAACCCATGCAGCTTCACTACCTTGTGACTCAGAGCCATAAGGATATAAATAACCACCATTAAACATAAATTCATTTCCAGATGGAGATTTAATTTCACCATAAGTTGCTTGATCTGCTGCAAAAACAAATGCATTTGAGCCACTTATTTCATTGATAGAACCCCGTTTTATTGAATTCATATCAATACCACCTCTAGTTATTTGAGACTGCCTTCCTTCTCTAAAATCAATAATAGGACCATTATCTTCTATTTCATTAGGAATTACTCCTTCGGCACCCTTAACTACAGCTCCTTGCTCTAAAATAACCTCCTCGTTCAGTTTACTCAAAGCATCTAAGTCAGACTCAACAACTTCTTCACCAGACTGCACTTTTTTAGAAAATGTATTTAAGAAATCTACAACAGCATCATCAGTGCTTGTAAAATCATTAGGAATTTTTATACCTAATTTTTTTGCTACACTTTTAATAAACTCAATTACTCTGTTTTTAGCAGGTTTTGTAAGGGATTTGTACTCTGTAGCCATTAAAGAAAATAACTCAGCTACTCTTTCTTCACTTTGAAATGCACTGTCTTTATAATTTTCAGCAAATGCATCTATTCGTTTTGCTAACATAGAGTCATTAGGCAAACTTTTTCTTACAGATTTAATTAATCTATCGGCTGCGGCTATTGCAGCTTTGTCACCGCCGGCAATTTTTTCTAAAAACACTGCATGAAATACTTCATGAGCTACAGTATTGTTTTTTGCACTTGCTAAGTTAATATGAATTACTTTACTGTTTGGATTATAATATCCTCTTCCTTTAGGTGCATACTTTTCAAACTCTTCTGTTGTTTGATGTAGCACCATTTTTACATTCGGAGCAATTTTTTTTATAGCTTTTGCAGCTAACTTAGCTCTTCTTATAATTTGTGTGCTTAGTTTAGTATCTTTAACCTTACTACCATCTTTTTGTTGACGGTTTATAGATAAGTTGTCAGAACTAGATTCAACCTCTAACCCAACCTCTTCACCAAAAAACGCATCTATATCTTCTTGCTCTTCTTTAGTTACTTTCTCTTCGGATTTCGTTTGAGACGCATCTTTGTTTTCTTGGGTGCCCTGTTTGGTAGTGGCCCCTTTGTTTCCTTTTCCCACTGTTGGGCCACTTTCGGTAGATTTTGGTACATCCAAGCTCTCTGCTTCTGACTTTTGAAGGGCATCTTGTTTTTCTTTAATTTGTTCTTGAGTAGGATTAGCTATGCCTTCTTTGACAAGCTCTTCTTTTGCCTTCTCTTCAGAAACAAATATAGGAATATTTTCACTTTCCTTTTCTAGCGATGCAGAATCATCAGCTTGTTCACTTCCAATTTGTGATAATTCATTTTTTATTTCTTGAACTCTAGCTTCTTTTTTCTTGTAAGAACCTAAGTCCTTATCCATCCCTTCCATTTCTGCTTCAAGACCTTGTCTTTCAAAAATTAATCCTAATGCTTTTTTTCTAGCAGTTATATCTAAATCCACTGGTATAGTGTTTGCTGCACCAGATAAAGTTTCAAATTGCAACAATTCTTCATCTGCTTCTTTCTGAGTTTTTTTACCTTCAGATACTTGAACAGATAACTGTTCTTTGTAAGCTTTCATTGTAATATTATCTCCTCTTATAGCATCAAACAATTCTAATGTTGCATCAGATATATTATCAGTTTCGCCAGTCTTATATGCATTAACTATACCTCCAGGTATACCCATAACAAATCCACCTACTGCCTCTGCCATTGCAGCATGTTTAGCTTCTTGCCAAAACTCTTTAGACCACATTTCTGGTTGATCAAACATGTCTTTCTCATTCATGTCATTCCATATGTCCTTATAGCCCATTTCTGCTATCTGTTGTAAGCCTCCTGTTTCTGCTTCAGCTAATGCTGCTTTTGCTACAGATGTAGAAAACTTAACTGCTTTATTAGTGTATAAACCTTTAGCAATATTACTTTTAACTATTTTTTCTAATGTGGATTTATATAGTGCGGCAGATGCTCCTTGAGGCAATACTTTAGTAACTTGACTCATTAATCCAGTCATTATAGTTTTACTACCCACTATATTTCTTAAACCATACCTTTCTAGAACCGCTACAGTTAATGCAGTAGGACCTAAAATTGCTTTTCTTTCTCCCTCTGTCACATATTTAAAATCTTCATCAGCATCCATCTCCTCTTGCATTGCCTCAGCCTGTAAAGCTGAAAAGGCTAACACTTGTGCAACACCACCTTTTGAGTCTAACCCCAGTATTCTCCCCCCTAAATTTCTTAGTGTGGCAAATTGTCCAGTAGCTTTTATTTTACCTCTTGAAGCAAGTGACAACCCTATAGCTGGTAATGACTCACCTAGACCTAACAACCCCTCGGCTATAATACTGTCATCACGCATTTCAGCAATTTTTTCATCCGAAACATCATCAAAAGACAATAATTGATTCCAGTTCTTTTTGATAAACTCTTTAGTAGGTTTTTTTGCCGATTTTACTTCTGCATCTGCCACCAAACGATCTAATTTTTCTCTCTTATTTTTATCTAAATAGTCTGCAGGAACATCCTCATACCCACCTTTGCCTAATATTCCACCTTTAGGATTATATATTTGTAACTTATTATTAATATTTTTTAATTCTTTTCCTGAATCTTTTAATGCTTTTCTTCCTTCTTTATTTAATTGTGAAGTAAATAAATCAGTATCACCATCTAACGCCATCTCATCTTCTTCACTAAGACTGTTTAGCCAGTTTTGATAAGACTCATCATTATCCATTACATCACTAGGCACATCATAGCCTAAATCTTTTGCAATAGTAATATATCTTTCTTTTTTTTCTTCTTCAGTTACACCAGATAGGCTTCGTAAGGAAAAATCCTCATTTATAGCACGACCTATTCCATATAATCCATCTATTCCTAAATCAGCACCATATGCAAAAATTTGTGAAATACCTCTACCTACTACACTATTGTAGAATCCTTTTAAAAATGTTCCTACACCACTACCATCATTTAATTTCATATCCATATAGTTTCCTACAGAAGAATGAATTTGTTTCTCTATAGTTCTATATGATTTAAGTTCGTTAGATACTGTTTGTTTCAGTTCGTTTAGTCTTTTACCCACTCCTAATTGTTGTTGGTATTTTAACTGCCAATCAGCACCTCTTTCTTGTGGAGGCACCATCATTAAACCATCCATAGCCTCTTCATGCTTAGTCTTTTCGGTTTGATAAACTTGTGCTCGTTTGTTTACAGAAGTAGCTTTGGTCTTCAAATCATCTAAATCCTCATCAACTGCTTTCTTGCTAAAGTATTTTTTTCTTTTACGATTATTCTCAGCATTAAAAGCCTCTAACTCTGGGTTAGTTTTTTTATTCTTTTTTAAAAAATCCTGTAACTTGTTAGATTCTTGAGTTTCACCACCGAATAAATCTCCAAATACTGGATCGAGGTTTACATTTATGGTTTGACCATTTTCTGCACGAACACTCATTCCATCCATGCCAGACATCATACCACCCCCTTCTTCGAACTTAAAACCATAGTCACCAAAATGATAATTCATTCTGTTAACCACCTCTTCTTCTTCTCTGTCAATTAAATCTGGAGTTACATATGCTAGTGATTTTTCAAAGACAGTAGCATTGTTGTTGTAGGATATTTTGTCATCCATGCCTTGTTCTCTAGGATCATAAGCAACAGTTTCTTCTACCATTGTAGAAGATTCAACCTCTTGACCATCTTTTACATCTGTTACTTCATCAGTAACAACATCAACATCTACTTGTGTTTGTTGTGGAAAGTATTTAGAATTAAATGTTTGTTGGTCTAAATCAGTTAATTCATTGTCTTGAAGGTAGGTAAATAGTATAGAGTTATTATCTGTTCCTTGAGCATATTTAACCTTAAAATCTTCTTCAGATAAGTCAGTCATCTCGTTATCAACGAGGTATTGATATAGTTCTTTAAACTTATCCATTGAACTTTATTACTTCTTTAGATACTCCTCTTTTGTTTCTTGTTCTTCTTCTGTCATTTTCTTGATTCAGTATATCTAAAGAGGCATCATATAAAATATCATTTATTTCTGCTGCTTTTAGCGCACCACCCACAAAGAAATTTCCAGTATTAACTTCTTTTCCTATTGTTTGCAGTTGACCTTTTGCATCATAATATTCTATAATTAAATCATCACCATCTGGGTTGTCTACAAATGTTGCTCTGGCACCAGCTCGTAATGATTTTGGTAAGTATAGTTTTAAGACTTTGTCCATACCATTAGTTAAAGTTTCATCACTTGACCAACTAATTCTAGCGCCTATATCTTGTTCAATAAGTTCAGTTCCTGTTTTCATAGTCTTACCATCATCCCCAAATCCAATAACACTCTTGCTATTGTTCTTTAACTTACCGTCTTCCATTCCTATAGATGGTAATGAAGAGTATGATGTAATATTTTTACCTTTAAGCACTCTTCGTTTTATTGCTGCAAGTTCTTCTTCATTTAATGTGTCATCTTGATTAGCAATCTCAATTTTTAATGCATCTTCATAACCATCATCCCCTGGGTTCATACCCTTGTTAGCTAAAACTTCTTCAGCTTTTTGTGTTGTAAGGAATAGTCTATTCTCTCCTCTTGTTGCCTCTCTATCTGAAGATCTAAATCCACCTTCATCTTCATATAAATTAATAGCTTTTCTATACGAACTGTCTTCTAGATTAGTAATTAGTCTCCATAATTTTCTTGATTGTGTTTGTGCATCCAGTGGAGTACCATCGTCTCCTTTTCTTTCAACATATTCTTTTGATCCATCTTGGTAAGTAACCACAATTTGATTATCATTTCTATCAATATTGTCAATCATTCTACCCCCTTTTTCTCTAGCCCTATTGTTCATAGAAATAATTCTATCTTGAGCAGTGGCATCAAATGTTTCTTTGTCATCAGATATTAATGCATTTACATCATCCATAAATCCAATAAGAGTATCTTCCTCATCTACTTCAGATGGTGGTCGCTTGTCTTCATCATCATACTTAGTCATGTCATCTATCTGGTCATCTAACGCGAATCTTGCTTGTTTTTGTGCTTCTTTCTCTAAGCCACCTTTTATTTCTTTTCCATTAGCATCCACTAAACTGTACACTGGTGTGCCAGAGGCATAACTAACTAAAATCATTTTAGAAGTGTCATCTCCATGCTTTTCTTTAAACTCATCTACACTCTGTGCTATATGGTATCCTTGACCTGCTAATATTTGCATTTGGTCATCATTAGTTGCTGTGAGTGCATCGGCTGAAGAATTCAACCAATCCTTATATGTTCTTTCTACATCTTGGCTGTCTCTATACCTAAAACCTTCTTTAGAAAACATTTTACCATCTTCACCAGTATAAGATTTTATAATTCTACCCATTGGATCTACTAGCTTTTTAGCCTCATCTGTCAAAACTTTTTTGTTTGACTTCATATTCATACGAAGGTTGATACTATGTGGGCTAACTACTTTGCTAGGGTTCTTTTTTAAATCTGGCATTTTAGTATAAGTACCATCTGGTGCTTTACCCATCTCTACCAACTGTAATTGTCCATTAGCTGGATTAGTCATGAGTACTTTGTTCTGTAAATTACCAAAAGCCTCTAAAGAAGTGTTATTATACATTTCACCTGCACTAGCATCCTCTTTATCAATTCTTTCTAAGGATTTTTGATACCAACCGTCCCATTGTTTTATTGCAGTACTATATGAAGAGTATCCTGTTTTTTGTTTCTCCATAAAAAGTTTAAAATCTTTAGGAGTAATTAACCCTCTTTTTAACAAATCAGATTGAATCTGTAGATTTTTTTTAGACATGTCACTGGCATTAATAATCATTGTGCCAGCATCTTGGCTTTCTACATCAGGAACAGCACTTAAGTTTTCTATGGCTTCATTAGTTAATTTATCTAACTCATCCTTCCTAGCCTGTCTTTCACCTGCTATTGTTGTTATTCCTGTAGTAATGTCTTGTGCTACTTTCCCCCAGTTAACATACTGCTTTTCTAAGTCTCGTTGAGCATATAGAGAATATTTTTTTGGATCTACTGCCATAGTTTATAATTATCGTTGACCTAATATTTCTTTTATTTTTGCTAATTGCGCTGGAGTTAAGTCTTTAAAGTCATTCTTTTTTAACTCTCTAAATGTTTTATTGTCACCAAATATACTTTCGTAGTTTTCTCCAATTAATTTTTTAGCCTCATCATCTGTATATGATTGGTAATAATCTATTGTGGGTGCTATATATCCTTGTTCCCCTGGTTTTAAGTCCATATTATAATCATCTGCTCTCTTCAAATAATCTGGATTATCAGTTTGAACTGCTTTACCAGTATTTTTATCAATTACAACATTACCGCCTTTATCCATATTTTTAAATGCATCACTTTCGGCAAAGATTCCAGCTTTCCTATCTCCCGCACCTTTAAAATAATCTGGTAATGAACTTGCAAGTGCAGAAACACCAGCTACTCCAGATTGTATCGCGCCCATTGTTGATGCAGCTGCAGCTTCTCTTGAGTCAGCCGACATTGTTGTTAAGTCTCTAGCTTGTCCTACATCCATACCTACTAATTCATTTTTAATTGCTTCAGCGTTTTGTGCTTTTTTAAGCTCTAAGTCATATAAATCTTTACCCATTACAAGTCTTTGCTCTTCATTTGCCGCAGTTCCTGCCGCACTTACTTTACCTATACCTGCTGCTAAAGTTCGTGCATCCGCTGATTGTAATGAATCTATTGCTTGTCTTTGTTGTGCAGTATTTTCTCTAAAAGCTCTGTCGTATGATTCTGTAGGCAACTTAATGTTTTCAAAATTATCTGCCATCACTCTATTTCTTGCTTGTTGCATCAACCTTTCTGAATCAGCTTTTGCTTGACTCGCTGCTCTTCGTTGTTTGCCTGCTTGACCTAAACCAATACCCATACCTGCTAACCCTGTTGCGGCTGCTATACTTCCTAATATTATTGCTGCTGGACCTGCCATAATTTTTTATTTATTTTATTTATTATTTTTTTAGGTAAATCCCTATAATTATTAGTATATACCTCAGCTTCTGCTTCTTCAAAAGTTTTAGCCTTTACTTTGTAAACACAACAAAAACTACTGTCTTCATGCACATAAAACACTCGTTGTGTTCCTATTTGTGTAAAAATAGTATGTGGAGCAACAATTGTTTTAATTTCTCCAGCATCTGTAATGTATGAAACTTTACCCGTTAATAAAAACGAAGGGTGTTGTTGTTTATGAATCATACTTATTATAATCCCATCTTTAGGCATAAAAAGTTCCCTTGTATAGAGACCACCTTCGATGTGTTGTTTTAATGGACATAACTCAGAAAACTCTTGACTATAAGGTTCGCCAGCGGTATGATCTAAAGAAATTTCTAAAGCTTGTGCTTTTTTATGAAAATCTTCAATTTTTTCCCACATTAATCCTCTTCTAGCTACTACAGAGTTTAATACATCATGAGCTATTTGTAATTCCATTCACACAAAGATAATAAATTCTAAGGATAACTTTTCATTACATTACTACCTACAGAAAATAACTCTACTGCACTAGTGTCATCATTAGTCATTGTAAACTCCATATAGTATCCTCGAGCTCCATGAGACTCTGCTATACTATTTTTATAATATAATATCATAGCACCCGCATTAGGTATAGTAGCTCCAACAGCTGATGCATCTACAGTAATAGAATTACTAGTAAAAGATAATATAGGACCTACAATTAATGGAGTAGTTGTGCCAGTGTAAACTAAATCTCCTATGCTTACTATATTTCCTATGGGATTATTAAAAGTAATTAATGTTGTTGCTGCTGCACCAGAAACTGTTGCACAACCACCTAAACCATTTCCAGATCTTAATTTCCAGTCTACTGTACCTGCATTACTTCTTATGTAAGAGTACCACTCCCCTTCCTTTTGTTCAAAAAATGTTTCTAGCATTGAACCACTACTTAAATCAGTGTTTAAATCTGTAACTGCCCAACTATGTGAGCTTTCGTAAGACATGGTTTTAAATAACTTAATGGTTAGTGTAGGCTCTGGATTAAACACACTAGTAACAGTAGATATACCTTGAGTGCCATAATAATTGTTTCTAAGAGAATTTGTATTATGCCTCCACAAGTTGCCTTGGTAAAAAGTATATAAATACCCATTCATTCCCTTAATATATTCTGGGAAAAATGTATAAAAAGATGGCCATCCTGGACTTCCTTTGTCATCGCTAAATGTTAATGTTTCTGCTGCCATAGTTAATTATTAAGGTGGTGTACAACTTGAGTCTAAAATTACTAAACCATTTGAATCAACACGTATATAAAAATTATTAGATCCTACTGAATAAATATAAAAGTATGAATTACCACCATTTAAAGGATTACTACATCCTATAGTAGTATACACTGTATCTCCATTTACTGGGTATGTACCCGATCCATTATGATAATAGGTTTGATCTGCTGTTGGAGTTGAACCAGGATTACATATACTTCCAACGTTTGTAGCAGTACTACTTGGATAAGATGTACAAGTACTACAGTTAGTTACAGATGCAACTACACCACTTCCTCCAGTTATTGTAATATAACTACCTCCATTTGCAGTTGTTATTTTATATAAACCATTAGGTAATGTAATGGTCTTACATGCATCTGTATAACAAGTATCACTAGCCACAGGCAGTGTACCAGAACCATTATGATAGAATGTTGTTGTTAATGATGCTGCACATGCATCGGTTCCACTAGCTTGACTAGTACTTGAACTAAATGAAACACCTAGTGCAAAACTCGATGGTCCACTAACCAGTCCAGCTGAACCAGTTATTTCAATATAAGAAGTTGCGTTTATTTTATAGAACCCAGCTGATAATGAAGTTGTTCCACCAGCATCAGAGAATGCATTATCTCCAGCTGTAGGTAATGTTCCAGAACCATTATGATAAAATGTTTGGTCTATTGTATCTGTACATGCCGCACTAATTGAAGCTGCAGTTGATGATGATGCAAATGCGGTGTTAGTAGGACATGTTGAAATTGCAGAAACAACACCTGAAACAACTTGAGCAACAGTATTTGATGCAGCATCTAATTTATAAAACCCATCAGCTAAAGCTGTAGCTCCAGTATTGTTAGAAAACACAAAGTTTCCTACTTGAGGAACTGTATTGCTGTCTGGCACAGGAGTAGTTTGACCTACGGAAGATGAATTTCGTACAAAATAATATGTTTGATCTTGAGTTGCGCTACAAGCTAACCCTGAATTTGTTTGAACTGTATTGGTAGTAAACGAAGGTAAAGGTGCTGGACATATAGCATCGAACTGAAATGCTGTACTACCACAAACCCCAACCAACTGTAACCTTAAATTAGAAGGTGTTGCATTTGGTTTAGGTATCACCATAGTATAAAAAATATTACCAGTAGCATTTAAGTTTACTGTACCTGAAGATGGTATAACTATAGTAGTGTCTGTACCAGTATCTACAAAAGCAGTCCCATTATATGTGTAGTTAGAAACTGTGGTAGAACTTCCTTCTAAATCACTAGCTGTACAACCTCCAGTAGGTGTACCTACAAAATTTATTTCTCCTGCAGTAGCTAATTCAATACCATGAGCATTAGTAGTTAAAGTGTTGTAGGTTGTTGAATCAAAAGTTGCTAAAATTCCATCTGGAATATTATAAGGTTGAAAATACACAATTATTGCACCCACATCTGCTGTGGTGTTACCCATATCAATATCAATAACATAACTACCAACATTACCACTTCCACTAATATTACTTCCACATGCCACTGGACACTCGCAATTTGCAGCAGTTCCTAAAGTTCCACCTGTTTGTTGTCGGTATGTAACTGTAGTTTCTGTAGGTGCTTGATACCACCCATCAGGCGCTTTTGTATTTAATGCACTATCAGACCACACCGCAGTTGCAGTTGAGAACAAATTGGTGTCTATATAATATGTGTTATCTGTAGCCATTATTTAGCAAGTTAATAAATTTTCTACCATACCAGAACTGTTGACATATATTACTGATGTAGCACTTAGTGAATAATATCCCGCTGCCAGAAGAGTAGTTCCAGTGTTATTAGAATATACAAAATTATTTACAACTGGTGTCGTTCCAGTTCCATTGTGATAATATGTTTGATCTTGAGCTAATCCACAAGCTTCTGACCTTAAAGACTTCATTATAGAAGAAGAATAAGAAGAGTATGTGCAACCAGTACAACATATATCTGAAGCACCTGTAGTGCTTGAGCATAATGGTATAGCTGTTCCACAAGGTGCACATGTTACACTTGGTAAAAGCAATCCAGCTGATTGCTCTCTAACAATACTTGTTGCTTGATAAAACTGATTAGCAGCTTTAGTATATAAATTTGAATCTGTCCATACAGCAGTAGCTGTAGCAAAACTATCAGTATCTATATAATATGTAGCTGAAGAGCCAGAACAACATGAAATAAGTTCTGTTGAACCATCTCTCAAAACTAAGTTTGTAACATTTCTATAATCCCAAATCATATATAAATACTTGTCGGTTATAGGGCTACCATTAGTATATGTAAATGATGCTTGATATAATCCAGTTGAAGGATTTGTAATTGGAGTAACATTAGTAGATGCAGCATCTATTATTGCCCAATCATTGGCAATATATTCTATTGAACTCACTAAATATTTAAATTTATCAACTGATGCATCGAACACAAAATCATCAAAATCTTTTTTATTAGACTGCATTGTTATACTTGCACCTGATACTGGCATAATCCCTACTGAAGTTTGTCCAGTAGTAGATATAAAACTTTCTACAGGATCAGCAGAGTTAAATCTTACAAGTTCACTCGAAACTGGACTTGTTAATGTTCCTTTATTCCAGTAGTATTGATTATGAATAAATTTACCGTCTTCTACTGGAGAACCTAAAGTTATTTGAACAACAACAATCTCATTTGTTACTGGACATTGTGGTGTAATTTCATAAGTAACACTAGCAGATGGAGTTATTGTAACTGTTGCTGTAGAAGGGTTCGCTTTTGTTTTATTAAATGTTTGTGAACCACTTCCAGTAATTGACTGATTTATAACAGTTCCATTGTCCCAAACCACTAATAAAGTAACTGTGCCAGTCACATTATAATCGAAACTTACAACTCCTTGTGCATTTCCAAAATCTATAGAATATGAAGAGGCATTCGTAACTGATTGTCTTGATATTAATGTGCCACATGATAAAGGCACAATAGAACTTGGTATATTTGTGACCGATGAAGACAATACATATTCATTCATATATGGATCAAAACCACCTAATTTTTGTTTATTAAAATTTTGTGTGAATAAATCTCTAAAATATGACCTCATTCCTAGTTCAGAAATAACAACTAAAGCCTGTTGTCTTCCTGCACCTTTTAATTGAATTACTGCATTTCTTTTTGCATCAGTAAAATACATAGAATCACCATGAGATGCAAAACTTTCAGGATTACTACTTATGCCATATTCTTCTATTCTAGCAACTTGTTGACCTAAAATTAATGGTGATGCTGATAGCGCACCACCTCCAGCTGCAGTTGTTAATACATCTTTTTGTGCTAATACATAAGATATTTTATCTTCTTGTAAACACATTATATCTGTTTCTCTACTATGTAAAACCTCTATAGGTCCATATATAACTTCACAATCTTTAAAGTTTGCTAAACCTAAATTAAATTCATTTAATCTATTTATATTAGATTCTTCACTGTATAGACCACTGTAAGTCATTCCAGCAAATCTGTCTGCTTCTTTATAATCTTGATCGGATACTGATGTTACTCTTTGTCCCAAAGTAAACGATTGCCCTATAAGAGAATCTTCTACTTTAAAACTTTCTACACCATTACCAAAAGAAAAACAATCAAAAAATCCCAGTGTACTTATCGCTGGCAAAGTAGATGTTTGAGTTTGTGTATTACCAGTATGAAAACCTCCTGTTATATCATAACATGCATCATCCTCATAATATATATCATTATCTACATCTACTGGTATTGATTCAAATGTTATTATTGAATTTGCTACTTGTACAGCTATTCTTCCTTTTACTCTTGAAGGATGCCCTCCAACTCCTCTTGTACCACTTTTTAACGCTAAGTATAAAAAATTAGTTTGTCCTGTTCCTGTAGATGGTGCACCACCATTAGTTGTAGAAAACCTATATTGATTCTTACCTTGTATTCTTCCAGGTATACTTTTAGAAGGCAATGGATTTTCGTTAATAAATACATTTTGATTTGCACCTGAATCATCTGTGCTTGTGTCGGTACCACCTGTAAAATCAATCGCCTCACCAACTACAAAATCATATAAATTGTCATAATCATTAGATGCTTGAAATGTTTTGTTATAATTGTAAATTTCTGAACCTGCATTGTTGTTTCTTTCACTTCTAAAAAACTCAAAATCAAATGTAACTAAACTACCTTCTGGCACTTCAACATTTATATCACTACTCGTTCTATCTCTAAAACATGGTATTTGTATACTTGGATAATTTCTTCTTGATTGATCTGATTCTGTTCCAGAGCTCCATGCAGATGAATCTTCAGATGTATCAACATTAAAGTTTGTAGGTTTTAACTCCATATATAAACCAGATAACTCAGATATATAAGGTTCTACACCACCTGATTCAATATTTGCCGCAGGAGTTAAAAAGTTTTGTTCTTTTGCATCTACACTTAACACTTCTTGTGTTTGGTAGTTGGATAAAGGTCCAAATGTATCAGCTTTAACCCTAAGTATTTCACCAGTTTTAACCTTAGTTTGATTTTGTCCTTCTAATTTAAAGTATACTGTATTGGTTGTGGTGTCTCGATAGTAAAAATTACTATATATAGTTTCATATGGACCTTCTGCTCTTTTTACAACAAACTTATATTTAGATGCCCAATATGGAGGTTTTTGTGTTACAGGTATAGTAACTTTAATTTGATTTTTTTGATTTGATGTAGATGCTGGTGTAAATATTGTGTTATCTGGTGAGACTAAAGCAGTTGAGCTTCTTAAATATTCATCCATATAAACCACACCTACTTCATAGTTTCTATTACTGTGCAAACTTTTTGTGTTGCCATTTCCTAAAAACAACACTTCCCCAGATGTAAATTTATAATATTCATACAAAGGTGCTGAAATACCTATTGACGCATTTGAATCAACAAACTTCATCGCAGGAATTTGAAATGTAACTATATTAGAGCCTGGTTGTGCGGTTATTCTAATTCCTTGATTTAGTCCTGAAATACCACTTTCACTTTTTAGCCATGTTATAGCGGAATTACTGTCACCAGGATTAGTTACTGCACAATTAAATATATCAGTTAAACTTGTTCCGTTAGTACATGCATTTGCAACAGTTGTAAAATACGCAGGTTCACTACCAATTCTTGTTTTAAAATCAACACTAGTTACCATTTCAAAAACACTAGTAAAGTCTTGTGCTAATGTAAATATTGTAGAAATATCTGTTGAAGGTTGTGATGTTGTTATAGTTCCACTATTACCTGTAAATTTTGAACTTATAAATGTAAAATCAAAATCCAATACTGCACCACTTTTTAATTTTGTAGCTATATCTGATAAATCTACAGAAATAGTACTGTTTGCAATATTCTCTGGTGTGTCTATAGTGTATTGAACACCACCTACTAATGTAGGAGTAAAATCGTTTGTTTCTATATTAGTACTTACTCTTTCTGCTTCAAAAGTCATTTGACAACTATTGCCATCACTATCTACCATATTGTAACCATCTACATAGTTACCATAAACAAGTCTATTACCCATTAAAGTTTGAGCTTTCGCAGTTCTTGGCACATTGTCATAAAGCCTCAATAACTCACTATCTGGAAGTATAGTATATATTTTGCTATTACTAAATGTTTGTGTTTGAATAGTGTTATCTGGCCATCCATAGTTAGACTTGTTAAATCTTTCAATTACATTTAAAACATTTGAGTCTGCAAATTTAAATATTAGGTCTACACCAACAACATTAGAATCTCCAGTGTTAAAACTAAGCTCTACTGCATTATATATGTTTTTCATACCACTATTTAAGTTTGTGGCTATATCGAGCTTAAATACACCTGGAACAAAGGCTATGTCGGTAAATTGAGATAATGCACTATATTCATCATCTTGATATTTATATCTATAGGCAAAAGATATCATACGGGTTTCCATATAATTTGCTTCAGTGGCCTGTGATATTAAATTAAAGGTTGGTGCAGCTAATGGTGGTTGTACAATGACGTTTAATTCTTTGTCGGTTAAAACATCTGCACCAGATGCTGGACTAGGGTAATTTCTATTTACATTAATTTTTCTTGGAGGATTTATGTCATCTGTAAAAAACAATAAATCACCTATTTTGTTAACACTATTTATAAGGTGTTTTGTGTCAAAATTTAATACACTTACAGATACAACATGATAAGTAATTAATTCACTTTTAGTGTCAAAAGACACAATCATATCTACAGTTGTTGAAGTTATAAACCAATATATAGTTTCATTTGCACCATCATCATAAGCACCAATACATGTTGCATCAGTTAAATCTGCATTCTCATATTGTAATGTAGTAAGCTTTGTGTTTCCTTTAGAGTTTTCAACTGCACCAATTTCAGTACTCTCTGTTGATCCTAACCTAACATTTATTGCATTGACATATTCGCCTGGAGGGAGAAGTCTCTCATCCACACTTTTATTCATTCTTCCACGTACAAAATTTGTAGTTACTATAGGCATATTACTTAATCCATTTTGCCTGACCTCTCATGTTCATTAATAGTCGACCAGGGTGTATATTACTTAATCTAATTTTTGCGTTTCTTAATAAAGAAGACTTATCTTTTCTAGCTCTGTTTACAATATATTCTTGAACACCTAATTTACCATTTAATATAGAAAACTTAATATATGCATAAATAAATTCTTCAAATAACTTATTTACACTGATGTCAGCATCATTACCTTTTTCCATTCCATCAGAAACATATTCTAATACAATAGATTGTCCAGATGCAATTGAACTAAAATTAATAACACCTCTTTGTTTATCAATAGAAAAAGTAGGATTATTATTTGCGGTTTCAGTATTTAAACCAAAATGTCCACCAACAGCAAAATCAAAATACCACATGCCATCTACACAATAACCTTCACAACCATCATAAATGCTTTGATTGTTTAAATAAATACTTCTTTTTGATAAATCTAAAGGTGAATCTTGTGGTTTTAACACATTCCCATTCTGATCAAATAATATATTATTGTTATTATCTTGTAGATAGGTAGAAGCCCATTGAGTTTGTATGTTTTCAGTCAATGGAAATAACACTCCGTTTTGAAACATAGATACTCTAACCCAATTTACATAATCATGTGGCAAGACAAATAATAATGAATCATCTAAAGCTAATTGTAATATTTTTATTTCTTTCATAGCATCATAATTCAATTCTTGAATTCCTCTTTTTGCATGAAATAATATTTTATATCGTGAATCATTATTAACCAATTCGTTGTTACCTTGATACATTAACATAAAATTGTTAACAATGTCATTTAAACTAACATATTGATATGATCCCCAGTTTTTATCCCTAGGAGTTCCTCCTTCATTTGCATAATATTGATAATCGTTTAAATATGCCATAATCTATATTTGTATTTGATTGTCTTCAACTATTTCTTGTTTTCCAAACTGGTATACATCACCTTCTCTAATTTCTATCCCTACATATTGACAAATCTTCGCAACAATGCCTGGCTCATCTGATAAAGGTAATTCAAAGTCTTGATAATCTGCTTGATTTGAATCAAACTCTGGACTCCCTGATGTTCCTCCTACTGTTTGATATGTCCATTTTGGTGGCAATGGATACCTTACATAATCTGTTATAACCGATCCCGCTGTAGTTATAGTAGCTGGATAAACCATTATAGTATTTCCTAATTGACCTTGTGTAGAATCTGTTGCTGCGCCTACAATACCACTTGTAGCTCCGCCTAATACATAAGCAGGAAAACCTGTGGTTGGTGCAGTTAATAAAGAGTTGTTTAAATAAAATATTTTATTTTGATTTACTCTTTCTACTTCCACTATACCAGTCGTATTATATGTAGAATATGTATCACCCCCAGCGCCTCCAATAGGAAATATGTTTGTACTTAATGTTAATTGTGTATTACTGTCTATACTTACAATAAATGCACTGAATCCCGCATAGTCACTATTTGCAGTGGTGTTTGTAATAATTTGTCCAACTTTGACTACACCACTAGTAGAAAATTGTGCTGCAGAATCTGTTAATCTATTTGCTACACCAGCGGCAGTTGTAAAACCACTATCTACAAAATTAGGATAATAATTAACTTTATTAATATAATAATAATCAGTTGGAAGATTAAACATGTTGTTTCCTTGATTAATTAATCCTTTGGTCACTGAAAAACTATCAATTACTTCTACTAAACTTTTTACAATATCTGCATAACCAGTACCAGATACTCTTTGGTTTTGTTTATTTATCCAACTATTGTATTGATAAAAATAATCTTCAAACAAATCCATTTGAGCTTGTTGCGAGTACAAATTAAAATCTTGTGGAGATATATATCCGTAATTATTCTTGTTTGCAATTGCCTGTACTGTATTTCTAACTGAATTAATCATTCTAGTTCTTTTTACAAATATAAACAAAAAAAAAGAGGCTCAATTGTTTAAGCCTCTTCTTCTTTTTCGTGTAAATAACTAGATTAAGCCCACTGTATTTGAACTTGTGCAATACCTGTTACAGGGTATTTTGGTTCAAGTACAAATGATGGTCTATTCCAACTAGTAGACAATGCATTTTCAATAGCTTCTACGATGCTATTTATTTGCTCTTTTACTTTAGCCGCATCATCAGCAGTAGACGCAGTTAATTGTACTCCAATAGTATCACCAGCTCCATCGGCTGTATGTGCTACTATGTCATACAAAATATCTACTGTTCCTGTTCCTGCTCCTGCCTCTACAGTAAGAATGTGATTAATGTTAATCAGATAATCTTGACTACTTAAGGTTACTTTTAAAAATTTTTCCATATCTTATAAATTTATGGGGTTAAACAATTATACAAAGATAACTATTTAATTAACTCTTTTTCAAGCGATTTTTAAGTAGCTTATATATCTCAACACCTTCATCTGATTGAAAAAACGAACCAACAATCCAATTAGCATCTTCTCCAAAAGGAACAGATATTAATCTTTTTTTATTGTTAGGAAGGTTATAATAAACCTCTTTACCATTGTTTCGTGTTTGTAAGAACCCAGCTTTAAATATTTGATAAACATCATCTTGTAATTGTAACATTGGATCGTTTATCGTATTAATAAAGTCTTCTGGATTATTCTTTGAGTATATTAACAAATCCCTTTTTAACTCTGGAATAGTCATGTTGTCAACCACATTACCTAATAAAACTCTAGATACTTGTAATAATTTCTGAGTATTACTAGACAATTCTTTTGCTATTATTTGGGCTTCTAAAACACTTTCTGCATCTGAAAGCTCATCTAATGCATCTTGCTCTTTATTAACCTCTACAAACACTTTTCCATTACCAGGGTGATAATGTAAAAACTCTTGTAGTACTTGGTCTTCTTTTTGAGCTACTAGCATACCATCATCGAACACTATAGGTTCTAGAATTGCATTACCGTCTTGTTTGTCTTCAAATGGACTTTTTTGATTTCTTGCGTATCTTAATGGTCTATTAATTCCTTGTTCTTCATCAAAATATAACAAAGGAGATCTTTGAGAATGCCTTGATGATAACATGTATGAGAGAGGTGCTTTGTTACCAGTAAGCTTATATATTTTAGTAACG
>TARA_R110001599_G_scaffold2420_9_pt1 | contig 36910 bp, 29 predicted proteins | sample TARA_R110001599 | Tara Oceans TARA_R110001599 (sample SAMEA4398360) | marine metagenome | biome: Polar Biome; feature: [MES] marine water layer (ENVO:01000295) within the mesopelagic zone...; material: water (ENVO:00002006), including particulate matter (ENVO:01000060) such as...... | reverse complement strand
ATCGGTTCAAAATGAGGTAACTGTCAGATCAGGTCTGAGCTAGTACAAATAAAGTATAACAAGGCCAACCACTCAGAAGTCAAAATCTTCGCTTCATTTTCCCGATGTGCAGATAAACCGTGCGACAGGTAACGTGCTCAATGTCGCTATGACAAGAAAAAAAAGACCGATATGAAAATCACATCGGTCTTTTTCTATTTCAAATCTCTAATAATCCAACGCCACTTTTGCCATTTTCATTGTATTTTCAAACGATGCACAACCTGCGATAAACAAGCCGTTATGGCTGAGTAGGGCATTACCTAAAGATTATCTAAAGCGGCTGAAATAGCTCGGGTTGAGTGTCCTTTTGTCTGTCTTCGTTCACGGTTTATTTTCAGTACTCAAAAAATATCAAACAAGTGGGAGCTTGTCGGTTAAACTCTCTCTCTTTATGTATGCGGTAATAATGCTAACTGGATCAAACACATGGCTCAAAACTACACACCTACTTTTAAAAACTGGCTTTCTCTGCTGTTGCTCATTCTGCTATGGGGGACGTCATTTATGTTTACCGCTGTCTCACTGGAAAGCTTTAGCCCTGTGGCGATAGTCTCTCTTAGAGTCTTGATTGCAGCGATTATTTTAACGCTCTTTATGTATGCCAAGGGTTGGCGTTTGCCTGTAGACCCGTTGGCTTGGGCGGTATTTTTGCTGCTGGGTATTGTGGGTAACTTGTTGCCATTTTTTCTGATCTCCACAGGTCAGAAGGATATTAGCTCGGGCATTACGGGATTGTTGATGGCATTTATGCCGCTGGCGACAATGATTTTGGCGCATTATTTTGTGTTAGGAGAAAGCCTTAATCGGTTTAAAATCTTCGGTTTTGTGCTAGGTATTACTGGCGTGGTGATTGTGCTTTGGCCGTCGTTAGTAGGGGCTCATAGTAACTTACTGAGTGGTCTGTTAATTTTACTCGCCACGTTTAGTTATGCGATAAATGCCATTTTGGTGAGGCGATTGCCTTCCTATAACCCGGTTGTAACAGCGGCAGGCGTGATGATTATTTCCAGCATCGTTATCGTGCCATTGTGGCTGTGGCAAGATTTACCGTGGCAACAAAGCTATTCTTTAAAAGCCACATTATCCATGTTGTGGTTAGGTGTCGGTCCAACTGCGTTTGGCACCATTCTCTTGTTTGCCGTTATCGCCACGGCAGGCCCTACGTTTCTTTCGTACATTAATTACATGATTCCTATCGTGGCGTATTTTACTGGCGTGCTTCTTTTGGGCGAAGCCATTGAATGGCAAAGCCTAGCGGCGATGTTATTAATAATTTTGGGGATAGCGCTAACGCGAAAGCGGGTTACTGATTAAATAAAGACAGCCTTTATTATCATTGCTGTTCTGTTTCTACTCGACGAGTTCGCAAAAAAAAAGCAGATACTGACAAATCAGTATCTGCTTTTTTGGATAATTGGGGCAGAGTAAAATTAAATCCAAAGTGATTACTTAAATCTAATCTTCCAATTACCAGTCAAAAGCTTCGCTTCATTTTCCCGATGTGCAGATAAACCGTGCGACAGGTAGCGTGCTCAATGTCGCTATGACAAGACAAAAAAAGACCGATATGAAAATCACATCGGTCTTTTTCTAATTCAAATCTCTAATAATCCAACGCCATTTTTGCCATTTTCATTGTATTTTCAAACGATGCACAGCCTGCGATAAACAAGCCGTTATGACAGAACATGGCATCTTCTAAGCCGGTTACGTCTTGTAGTTCTTTATCAGACAATCCTGCCCACGGAGCGGGGAGTTTTTTACGGTCTTCAAACGAGCCGAGTTCGACTGGCACGGTTTGTATGCGCCATTGTCCTGTTTGGGACGGGTAAACCATAAACAAAGCGTCTTGCGATAACCTAAGTACGGTGGTTTTCCATGGTGTGTATTGTTCTAACACGATGACTCTTGGGTCTGCGGCTTTTTCTATGGCGTTGGCGACGATGGTTTTGGCGTTTACGCCACCACTTGCCGCAGCAATGAATCGAGCTAATATGCGTGATGCAAAGGCAACGGCTTCATCAAAACAGGCGTCAAAATCGCCTTCTTCTTGCCATGTAGGATTAAACATTGAGACGGTTTGACTCAGGCTGATGCCTGTTTGTACGCCTTCTACGTGTCCGCAATCTATTGCGTCTATGGCGGAGACTAAATTTTTGTCCAATGCGTTGGCGACTTCTTTATTACCCGCGCATATTTCTAGGCCGTACTTTTGCCAAATTAACCCAAATGATGAAAACGGGATGCCGTTTTCTCGTGCGCCTGCGCCGCCTTTTTGGTGATGATCAAAACGGTCTTTTTCGGCGTCGTATATGCCGCCTACGTCTAACACTATGTCGGCTTTGGCTATCACGTCTAAGTCACGTGTGCGTATTAATTCTACAGATGGAAAAATGCTTTTAAGTGCCGCTACTGCAAACACGTCGTCTGCGTGAAAGTTGCCATTGTGCGTTGCGATTACTTGAATTTGTTCGGTCATTCTATAGTCTCTTTTATTGATATCATTGCACTTAACAGCACACACGTACTAAAAACGGAATTTTACGGGGTTTTAATGATAGGTGACACCGTTCATTTAAAAGCATCTAAGACAGGTATGCGTAAAAGCCAATAAGAATAGGGCTTCCAGCTCTTTGTTGATTTGTTTTGCGTAACTTTTCTATAGTTAATCTTTGTTTTCTTAAGGAAGAGAATTAGTTCAATGCCCAGAAGTCAGCAAGTTTGCTTAGACGATACCTCTTATCATCATTGTGTTACTCGATGCGTGCGCCGTGCATTTTTATGCGGTGAAGATCCGTTCACAAGAACCAGCTACGAGCATCGACGAAATTGGCCATTTAAAGTGTCGATCTAAGCCCGATTTTACAATGATTGAATGACTGACGAAGCCTAGGGCGCCGTGTATTTTAGAAAATATTTGGAAGGGCGTTGCTTGTAAAAGACGTGATTAATTAGATTAATTAGAACTAGGCAGGTTTTTGTTTAGCCTTAAATGGCTAATTTTATATTTTTAGCCATAATCGGCTAAATTAACTCCAGTATACAAAAGGAGTTCTGATATGGAGTCTATTTATAAACCTATCGCTGTGCTCAGCGGCTTACTTAGCCGCTATCATTGCGGTCAGTCATTTTGTTATCTCTTCTGGTAGTGCCTGTACGCCTAGGCTTGCAGCTTCAATGGCGCCAGCAACATAACCCGGAAACTGGCGAGACCATTCGCTGGCAATGCCAATGAGGTGATCTTGCCAAAGCCCTGTCGTGGCTTTAGAGGGCGGTGTCGTTGCGTGTTGACCGTCACTTTTTGCATCAATAGTGGTTGCGGTGAATGGGTCTTGTGACCAGTCCTTGAAAAAGTCGGCCACTGGCGTTTCTGCCTGAATGCCAAACAGCCGAACTAACTGCGCACGACAATGCCGTTTCAGTTCGTCCTCTGTCACACTTTGACGCACATGGGGCGGAACCCCAAAGAAACCAAATAATGCAGCATGGCCGCCGGGGGCTGTAGCATCATGGATTTCAGTGAGTGGGCCACGAGCGCTGTTGGCTGATCCTGAAAGGCCTTGCTCACGCCAAAATGACGTATCATATACGGCAAAATATTTAGCATGAGGCGCCATCCACGTTGCTGTTGCGCGCCATTGTTTTACCAAATCTTGCGGTAACGCAGGAATGAATTCTATGTTGTGTTCAACTAAACGTGGCGGCATGGCTAATAGCACATGCGATGCACTCCATGTCGTTTCTTTGCTATCGTCTTGATTATTAGCTTCAAAATCCAGTTCAGAATTAAGTTCAATATTCAGTTCAATGGTCTGCTCTGTTTTTCGTAGTTGACGAACTTTATGACCCATTAAAACCCGTTTGGGATCCAATCGCTGATAAAGGGCGTCGGTCAATGCGCTCATACCACCGAGTAACCGCATTGAAGTGGGCGAGTTAACGTAGCGTCGAGTACGTATCGGTGCTTCATTCGCTGATCGCTCAACCATCATGTCGCCGTCTTCAAATTGAGCAAAACGCTCAAGTTCGAGCTCTTCAACCAATTGACTCAGCTGTTGTTGAAAATCAGGCCAAAACCAAGATGGGCCGAGATCAAAACGATCGACCGAGGTTTTCATTCCCAATAACGGCTTGCTGCCATTAGACGCGACAGACTGAATACGACCTCCAATCCTATGTCGCGCTTCCAGCAGTACATAATCAATGCCCTTTTTTTCTAGTAAGTACGCGGCGTAGAGTCCGCTTAAACCTCCACCCACGATGGCAATGCGTGCTGTATTGATGATGTGCTCTCCATTATTGTGATACCTAACTGGCCCGTCTTTTAATACTAGGTAGAACCTTGCTTATCTGCAATGAATACGGGGTCTTTTCCGTTCGGAAAATGTACCCAGCAACCTTAAAAAGAGGCTTTATTTTGGCTCTAGCTGGTTGATTTTTATAGTGGCGTCTTCAATAGTCAATAGTCAATAGTCATTAGCTTTCGCAATACGTCAGGTGTTTGCTTGGCATAATCACCTACTTGAAATAAAAGTGAATCACGCTGGCTATTCCAATCTTGCATCATAATCATTGTTTCAATATATATAAGATTGACTACTGACTTAGCTAAACGTGTACAAAATTAGCTAAACTTGTACAAAATTAGCTTGATGAGGCCATCAGTAAGCTGATGGCCTTCTTATGGTTAAAAAAATAGAGGAGGGGGGATTAGTTGCGTCCCGCCATGACTCCGCCGTCTACATCCCACGTTGCGCCAGTTACCCAATTTGCTTTATCTGACAATAGGAAGCTAATCACTTCGGCCACATCTTGTGGCGTACCAACACGACCAATTGGATGGAAAGCATTAAAACTTTGTAGTGCGTCATGAACGTCTGCTTTAGGGATAAAACCTTCGTAAATTGGCGTTGCAACTACCGCTGGAGAAACCGCATTTACACGGATATTGCTAGCGGCCAATTCCATACCCAAATGTTGCGTCAATGCATGCAAGCCTGCTTTTGCCATGGAATAAGCCGAAGACGGTGTGGCTGCAATGGCTTGTTTACCCCACATTGAGCCTACGTTGACTATCGCGCCAGCACGACCTTTTGCAACCAGATTGGCTGCCACTTTCTGGGTGATAAAGAAGAGCGCTTTGTTCAACGCCATGTATTGATCGTAATCTGCATCTTGATGCTCTAGGAACGGCTTAGGAAAAAATACCCCCGCCGCATTGACCAATAGGTCGATGTCAGTATGTTGCTCATCAATAGTATTCAACAAAGATGCTAAACCCTTTTCGCTGGTAAGGTTTGCAGTCAGTACGGTAACTTGACCCAAAGCAGATAACTCTTTACGAGCTTCTTCGGCTTTTTCAATACGATTACCAACGATAACCGCGCTGCCACCTTCGGCAAGGATTATTTTAGCTGTCGCCAATCCCATGCCACTGGTGCCGCCAACAACTAATAATTTTTTACCTTTAAATTGATTGCTCATAGTTAGTTCTCTCTGTTTGTTATTCAGCAAGTGTAAATAGCTTGCCGTTAAATTGAGTAAGGTCGGGTCAAGAAGAAAAACTAGGAATTACCCAATACTTATGTCGTCTCAACCGCTTGGTATCGAAGAAAAGATAAAAGAAAAACTATTGATTAAAATCAACGCAACAAATTACATGGCGTGATTTCGAACATTAATTCAGCTCTTTTCGATATTTTTCTATTATTTGCTGATTTACAGAGACTAACAAACGAGATAATGTTCATCGTCTTGAAAGAAAAAGTTTATCGGTATGAAAGCACCTATCTATTTAAATGCGTTACGTGCCTTTGAAGCCAGCGCACGCTATCAAAGCTTTTCTGCTGCGGCAGAGAAACTTAATGTTACGCCTGCAGCGGTTGGCCAACTGGTTCGCACCCTAGAAGAATGGCTGGGAACACCACTGTTTCATCGTGGCACCAGCGGTAAAATGCGGCTTATCCCGACGGAAGCCGCTGAGTTGGCTCTGCCGGATATTCGTGCAGGCTTCGACAGGTTGACACTGGGGCTAGAGCGGTTAAAAGAAGGGGCGAATAGCGGCATAATCACCGTGGCAGTTAGTCCTGCATTCGCTGCGAAGTGGTTATTGCCTCGTATTGATACGTTTCAAAGTGCTTGGCCAGACATTAGTGTGCGACTTGATACTAACCTAAAAGCCGTCGATTTTGCGGTGCAAAAAGTGGACATAGGTGTGCGTTATGGACTGGGTAACTGGCCTGGATTAATGTCTGAAAAGCTAATGGAAGAAGAGGTTTATCCCGTTTGCTCACCTAGACTATTGCGCGACGATTTACGGCTACGTAAACCTGAAGACCTGACACGCGAAATGCTGATTCATGATCGTTCGATGGATTATCAGACTGGCTTTCCATCATGGACAGCGTGGCTAAAAAAAGCGGGAGTGACAGATATAGAGAAACGCAATGGTATGCAAATCAACAACTCAGCCGCAGTACTTCAAGCCGCCATCGACGGAAGCGGAATTGCTCTTGCGCGCAGTGTTATGGCACACGACGACTTAGCGGCTGGGCGGCTTGTGCGCCTGTTTCCAGAGATCAAATTTGTTTCTACACTTGCCTATTATGTCGTGTATCGTCCAGAATGTTCAGGTTTATCAAAGTTACAAGCGTTTCGTCAGTGGTTATTTAAAGAGGTTATTGAAAGTGGGGTAAGGTGAGCTGAGATAGGCTGTCTTAGACCTAGATTGTTTTAGGCCTAGACTGTGTTAGTTTCTAAAAAATACATTTCTTTGAACTTTGCAGGTGGCACCTGTGCTGGTCCAATATAACGGGACACTTTGCTAAGTAAAAAGCAAAAAAGCCGAGACATTAATTAAAAATGACATCTCGGCTTTATACTTTGTATTAGTCGATGGTTATTGCTGCCAAATTTCTATTCGATTACGACCTCGTTCTTTGGCTCGATATAGCGCTTGGTCGGCGAGTCGAAGTAAGTCTTGATAGCTTTCTACATTGTTAACAAACGCCACGCCCATACTGACCGTCATCTTTAAGTCGGTAGCGATATCACTGTAGTCGAATGTTTCAATGGACTGGCGAATATTGTCACAATAAGCGGCAATATCAATATCATCAACGCCTTCAATCACTAACGTAAACTCTTCACCACCCCAACGAGCCACATGTACCTGATTGCTGGCGATGAGTTGCAATTGTGCGGCTAAAGATTTTATCGCTTGGTCCCCTATAAGATGGGAATAATGATCATTGATTTTCTTAAAATGATCGATGTCCATAATGACCAAAATGAGTGAGGTTTGTTGTTGCTTGGCTTGTACAAAGCCCTCGCTTAGCCATAGATCAAAAGCGCGCCGGTTTGGTAGACCTGTTAATTCATCTTCATTTGCTTGACGTTGGAAATCTTCAGATTGTTGTCGTAAATCATACGTTTGCTTTTCAACTAAGGCTTTCAGCCTTAATTCATTTTTTTGCAGTTGTTGGAATCGCCAGCGTAGGCTGCCAGCTAAAATGACCAGAATCAATAATGCCACGCCAATCTGCACCTCTAAGCGTTGCCAGAAATGGGGTAAAATAGTGAATTTATAAACCCGATCGGCAGTATTCCAATCACTGTATGGATAGCGAGCACTGACGAGAAACTGATATTCACCCGGTGCTAAATTGGTGTATTCAGCGATGGTGTTTTTGCCTCTAGAAGCCCAAGTATCTTCAAAACCGACAAGACAGGTTCGATATTCAATACGCGACGACATAACATATCCTAGCCCGGCATAAGTGAACACTACCCGATTAGTACCCGCCGGTAAGACACTTTTTTGATTCGCAGATACATCACGTCCATCGGCTGATATTGATTCAATGGTAAGAGGCAAAAGAGCGGTGTTTTTTTGCGAGATAGTTGAGCTATCAATCATGGCAACGCCTTTGGCAGTTGCAAACCATAATTTGCCATTGTCCATCGCCACTGCGGCAGGGTTGGAGCCACCATTTGCTTGAGCGCTTGCTAAACCATCGCTTTCTGAAAAATGCTCAAACGCGATCTCACTTTGACGTCCATCTGCGACAGCATGAGCCGCATGGTAATCGACTCGCCATATGCCACGATTACTGGTTAGCCAAAGGCCATTTGTTCCGTCGTAAATGACTTGAAATAACTTATCAATAGGCAGTCCAGAGCGGCGACCCACTAAGCTTAATTCTTCGCTTTTTTGGTTATATCGTACTAAGCCTCGGTCTGTGGCGATCCAGACATAGCCAGGTTCGACCCAGAAGCCAAAAGCATACTCTGCCCCTTCTTGGCTATTAATAGGGACGATTTCAAAGCCATTCGACGTTAATTTGGCAACGCCAACGCCGGTTCCAACCCAAATCTGGCCTCGATCATCTTCTGTTAACGCCATAATATAATTGCCAGGCAGACCATCATCACGAGTAAAAATCCGTTGCTGTCCAGAGGCATCCTGTCGTACTAGTCCATCTGTCGTGCCAATCCATAAGTTATTATGACTGTCTTCTAAGATGGCTCTTACTTCATCACTGGGCAATCCATTGTCATGATCAAGATGATGCAATAATCGCTTATCTTTCCACAGCATTAGGCCGTTAAGATAAGTGCCAACCCAAATACCGCCTTCACGGCGTTTGGCAAAACTAAGAACTGAAACAGGACGACCAGAATTGAGGCGTGCATCAAGGGCGACGTTATTAGTAATGAGGCTAAGCCCTTCGCTTGAACCAACCAATACCGACTCGGAATCCACGTCGATAACACTGCGAATATAATTGCCCACTAGATTGCGTTTTTTTGTCCAGGTCGTAAAAGGTGCCTTACGCAGTCGCATTAAGCCACCATTAGTACCTATCCAGATGCTGCCTTCTAAATCTTGCAATATCGACAATACTCTATTATTAGGCAAGCCTGACTGAGTATTTAAGGTTTCGATATGGCCTTTACTGAATCTCAAAATACCTTTGCTAATAGTACCTAGCCATAGATTACTTTCGCTATCTTGCATTAGGGTAGTAATGGCTTCACCCGCTAGATTTGGGTGTAGCAACGTGGCTTGGTTATCTTTTATTGTGTAAGCGCCTCGATCGGTTGCCACCAATAAGCTTTTATCGTGCATTTCTAGAATGGAATAAACATGTAATTTTGACAGGCCATATGGTGCTAATACTTCCTGTTTATTTTGCCCATTTAGCTGAAATAAACCTTTGTCCGTTGCCGCCCAAACTCGACCTTTAGTGTCTTCAAGTAATCGATAGGCACTCAGGTTTTGTAATACCCAAATGTCCTCAGTAGAATCTCCAACAACACTTGGCTTAGGTCGATAAAAAACGCCTAACCCCTCAACGGCAACCCATGTATCACCAGAACTGTCTTTGAGTAAATGATTTACCATGCCTTGAGCTGTAAGTTGAGGCTGCCATTGATTATCTTGGTGATAAGTAATTCCACCTCTAGCGCCGGCAATCCATAAGCCGTTGTTATCGTCTGATATGAGTGTTCTCGTACCAGAGTCAAGAATCCCCGTTTTTGTCGAACGCTCGAAAAATCGAAAATCACGACCATTGTAGCGTGCAACACCTTCCCAAGTAGCAAACCATAAATAACCGTCGGAGGTCTGCGCGATGGCATTGATACTGTTGTGTGGCAAACCTTCCTGAGTAGACCAAGTATCTTTAAAGTAGTCAGTAAGAGGCGTGCCTGCATGAGCAAAATTCAAAGTACATATCAATATTACCCCTAACCACAACGGCATCGCTTTTTTCTGATTGATAAGTGTCATCCTTTTCTCATCTTTATATGAATTAGAAATATCGAGCCTGGCAGTGTTCGTTAAAAAAACGTTATAAGTAACGAAACATGCAATATATTGGTTTATTTGTCTTTAATAAGAGCTAAAAGCCGAGGGTTTATCAACGGACCTTATAAAATTTGCGGGATAGTATCATAAATATTTTCATATAAATATTTTCATATAAATGTGTTTAAATGTTACTGAGGCGGCTTTAAGGAATCTTAAATATTCTGGGTTTTACGTATAGTGGACGGTTGTAAAAAATCGTAGTATGACAGGGAAAATTTTTTGAAAATAAGGCTATTCCATTTTAAACATACAGAGAAACAATTTTAAATGGTCATTCTATTTTTACTTGTTTCTCTGTATTTCTATAATATTAATTCAATTTAAAAATCAATAACACTGAGACTGTTTGTTCTGTGCGACTAAAGCATTATAAACAGCAAAATTCGGTTGCATATTGGACTGTAAGTCTTTAATCCGAGTGGAATGAGAAGGATGTGTCGACAGGAGTTCAGGCGTTTTACTGTTACCACCCTCGCTCATATTACGCCATAGCTGAACACTTTCTCGTGGATCAAAGCCCGCTTTCGCCATGTACTCTAAGCCAAGTAAGTCCGCTTCTGATTCATGAGAGCGGCTGAAAGGCAAAATAATGCCTATCTGCGCTCCAATGCCCAATGCTTGGAAAATCGCTATTTTCTCCGGAGATTCCTCACCACTCAGCTGATAACCTAGCGCCAAAGCTTGGCTGGTTGCCAACTGAGTAGATACACGCTCATTACCGTGTCGCGCAATCACATGCGCTAACTCATGACCAACCACTGCCGCCAACTGGGATTGATTTTCAGCCACTTTTAATAGGCCCGTATAAACACCCACTTTATAACCCGGCAAGGCAAACGCATTGACCTGTTCGTCGTCAAACAAAACGATTTCCCAATCTTGATTACGGTATTTATCCGGCAACACCGCAATAATCGTATCCGCGACACATTGCACCTGCTCACGTAACTTAGCATTCGATGACGCAGGCGTTTCCTTCTTCATTTCTGTGAAAGACTGAACCCCCATTTGATCCATCTGGCTGTCAGGCAACACCGCAAATTGCTTACGTCCCGTCGGTGATGAGCTACAGCCAACAAGAATAACCAGTGCCGCAGCGAGTGTGGCTTTATAAGAAAATTGTATTAACTTCATTTAGAAATCACCTTGAAAAATAACGTATGACAGTCGTTCAATGACGATTGAATTGACCGATTCAATCAGCAAGTAACCTTATTTTTATTATAGGAAAGAGGCTCAATACAATGATTCTCAGCACTTCATATGACAGCATAATAACATAAACACATTAATACAAAGTGTCTGAACACCATTTAAAAAGGGTCATAATTACGTCAAATACGGTGATGAATTGGTTTGTTTGTCTTTGTAGGAAAATAGGATAAATCGTAGAGTGCAAGAGAAATGGTATGAAACGGCGACAATAAGATCATCTGGTCCATTTATGGATTAACGGCGTATACCTTCTTATAAACTTATTTTATAGCTATTCAGAGGCCAATATTGATAATGAAAAAAGTGTTTGTTGCATTGAGTTCCTTGTTACTTGTCGCCTGTACTAAAGCTGGATTGGAGGTCGCAAATTTACCCAATGCGTTCAGCGATACGAAAACAATCAAAGACATTGTTTATGGCCCTGAGCCTTGGCAAAAATTGGATGTGTATGTGCCTGCTCATTCTTCGACTGAATCGCTTCCTGTGGTGGTTTTCTTCTACGGCGGTAGTTGGAAAGATGGCTCAAAAGACATGTATCCATTTGTGGGGGAAATCTTTGCTAAACAGGGCTACATCACCGTGATTGCCGATTACAGTAAGTATCCACATGTTAAGTTTCCGACCTTTGTTGAAGATGGCGCCAAAGCGGTTGCTTGGACGTACCGACACATTACCGAATACAAGGGCAATCCAGATAGGCTCTATGTTTCAGGACATTCTGCTGGCGCACACATTGGCGCCTTAGTCACCGCCGACAAACATTACTTACAAGCAGAAGGTGAAACTCCCTCAATCATAAAGGCGTTTGCTGGTTTATCTGGTCCATACGATTTTGTCCCTTATGAGGAAGATTACATCGACATGTTTGGCCCACCTGAAAATTACCCAAACATGCAAGTTACGACCTTTATTGATGGCAAAGAGCCGCCCATGCTGTTGCTTTGGGGAGCAGACGACACCATCGTGGGGGAAAGTAACATGGATAAATTGATTGCTAAAATTGAAACTGAGCAAGGCGTAGTAGAAAGTAATGTCTATGCGGGAGTCGACCATGTTGGCATGTTGTCTGGTTTCATTTGGTTCTTTAAAAGCAAAGCACCGATCATCGACGACATCATAGGCTTCTTTCAGCGTTATAAGTAAACGAGTCAAACTTAGAAGCAGAGTTAAGTTCAGGCACATGATGCTTTGGCTTTCTCAACCTCAACCCTAGGCGTTAATCATAGTTGAATATATTGCTCGATTTTTCATTGGGTGATAATGTCATTTTATATGAAATCGAATTTTGATTAATTGCATTTATATTTAATAGAGAGGATTTTTTTTCGATAGGTATAAAACAGGAGTGAGTGTGAGAATTAAGTTGTCGATACAAAGACTGGCGAGCCAAGAACAAAACTTGAAGTGGTTTGCACTAGTATTAGGGATAATGAGTACGATTGCGACAGTACAAGATTGGTATCCTTACACTATGTTTATCAGTCTACCCTTTTGTTTAATATGGATTTACTGCGCTTGGCTGCACACTGAACGTCAGCTTAAATACATTAATATTATTTTTTCTGTGTTGTATATTTACGGTATTGCCCGTTACATTATTACCAATTAAACCTGTCTTGGCGCCAGTGCTGTTTTAATATCAACGGATGGAAGCCATCATTAAGTCCCTTACTGTGTTCTAATCTTTAAAAGGTGGATCAGTTTTACGACTTGCTCGCTTTTCATGACGACACACGCTAAGTTCGCGTTTTGGGCTTCCCAGAGGTTGCTAAACCTTAACTGGTTATTAAAATACAACTTTTCGAACTTTGCAGATGATTTTACTTCTATAGAATCCAAAAAATAACCCCTCGCTAACCCTCCCCTTGGAAGACAAAGGGGAGGGGATAGTGGTCAAGTAAAGCTGGCTCTCGAGATTGACAGAGCTTGGGTAAAACCCACAAAACACCTTGGCACTTCTCACTAAAAGCATTGTCTATGTCACTCAGTGCACTTTTTCCTTTATGATAGTCGCTATTAGTATTTGAACTTTAATTGGAACCCATAACATTATGAATAACCCTTCTACACACAAACCACGTCCGATGGTGGATCTGATCGTTAGTGTCGTTTTACCGTCTTTAATTTTAATGAAGTTAAGTGGTGAGGATAAGTTAGGCGTTAGCGGCGGTTTGATCGCGGCGTTAGCGTTTCCCCTTGGTTGGGGGCTTTTTGAGTTAATCAAATACAAGAAGTTTAACTTCATTGCTTTGTTGGGGTTGGTAAGCGTTTTATTGACGGGCAGCATTGGTTTGTTCGAGCTGGACAATAAATGGTTGGCAATCAAGGAAGCGTCGATTCCTGCGATAATAGGCATTGCTGTGTTGGTGTCTACCTTTACACCGTATCCGTTGATCCGAGCGTTGTTATTTAACGCGGCAATAATGGATGTCGATACTATTAAGCAAAAGCTAGAAGAGAACCACAGTACTGCCGCGTTTGAAAAGACCTTGATGAAGGCGACGTATTTTATAGCAGGCTCATTTGCCTTTTCGGCCACGATGAATTACATACTCGCCAAATGGATCGTCACCAGTCCTGCTGGAACGGAAGCCTTTAATGAAGAGCTGGGTCAGATGACGCTGTACAGTTACCCAATGATCGCTATTCCATCGATGATCATGATGTTGGGCGTATTTTATTATCTGTGGCGCAACATTCATAAAGCCACAGGATTGAAGTTAGAAGACTTATTAGTAAAGAAATAACCCCATCCTCTGCCTTCCCCTTGCAATAAGGGGAAAGGTCTAAACCACGCCTTTGTTTCAGCATTTATAAAAGTCGCTTTTAGTGTTCCTCTAGTCGTTTACAGCCTGCTTCCTTTCTTCCCGAAAAATTACACTGAGTTCATTGATGATTACTCATTTAAAAAGCCCAGACTCGATGGGTAAGGAAGAGCAATGAACGCAGCAGAGATACACGACAAAGCGATTGTGATTGACGGTCTAATTTGTGCGAAGTGGAATCGCGAGTTATTTGAAGACATGTCGAAGGGCAAGTTAACCGCCGCGAATTGTACGGTGTCGTTTTGGGAGAATTTCGAAGGCACGGTACGAAACGTGGTTGAGATGAACCAGTTGATCGACGCCAATAGCGACTTGCTTCTCAAGGTTTACACCACCAAAGATATCTACCGCGCGAAAGCGGAAGGCAAAACCGGCGTGATGATGGGCTTTCAAAACGCTCATGCGTTCGAAGATCAAATCGGTTATGTGCAAATATTTAAAGATCTTGGCGTTGGCATTGTGCAGATGTGCTACAACACGCAAAACTTAGTCGGTACTGGTTGTTATGAGCGTGATGGCGGTTTGTCTGGCTATGGTCGAGAGATTGTTGCTGAAATGAACCGTGTTGGTATGTTGTGTGATTTGTCTCATGTTGGTCCGAATACCGCGAAAGAAGTCATTATCGAATCGAAAAAGCCTGTTGCTTATTCCCATTGTTTGCCTTCTGGTCTGAAAGAACACCCACGTAACCGCAGTGACGAAGAGCTTAAGTTTATTGCTGACAACGGCGGTTTTGTCGGTGTCACCATGTTTGCTCCTTTCTTAAAAGCCGGTATTAACGCGACCATTGACGATTATGTAGAAGCCATTCAATACATCTACAACATCGTTGGTGAAGACGCGATTGGTATTGGCACTGACTTTACTCAAGGTCATGGCTATGACTTCTTTGAGTACTTAACTCACGATAAAGGCTACGCACGCCGTTTGACTCGCTTTGGCGAGATCATCAACCCGCTCGGTATGCGAACCGTTGGCGATTTCCCAAATTTGACCGAAGCCTTGTTAAAACATGGCTTTAGTGAACGTCAAGTCTGCAAAATCATGGGCGAGAATTGGGTGAATCTGTTACGTGAAGTCTGGGGCGAGTAGTAAAACGACTATTCAGCGTGATCGCTTGCGACGCTTTTAATTGATTTTTAGAAAGATTTAATTTTTGAAATGTAAACAATTCAGAATGATTTTTGAGGAAGTAAAATGGGAACTCATGCACCAGAAATGCCGATCAGTGTAGATGACGAAACCGGTGTTTGGAATACCGATGCTTTGCCAATGCTGTATGTGCCACGCCACTTTTTTGTTAATAACCACATGGGTATTGAAGAAGAGATTGGCGCCGAGCGTTACGCCGCTATTCTTTATAAAGCGGGCTATAAATCAGCTTACCACTGGTGTGAAAAAGAAGCTGAGTTGCACGATTTTACGGGTGACGAAGTTTGGCATCACTATTTGAAGCGCCTTTCTCAACGCGGCTGGGGGTTTTTTATTACCGAGTCGTTGGATGTTGAAAAAGGTACCGCAAAAGTACGCTTAGAAAACTCAGCCTTTGTTTATCATTACTTTAAAGAACATGGCTGCAAGGTGAATCGCAAGATCGATTATATGTTTACCGGTTGGTTTGCTGGTGCGTTAGATCAAATTGCAGAAAGCCAAGGTTTGTCCATTCGTACTAAAGCAGAACAAACTCAAAGCGCCGCCGAAGAAGGCTGTGATGTTGGTTATTTTGAAGTAGCACCTCTGTAATTTTTATACCAACCTAAAACACAAGGCCATCACGGGCAGGTGATGGCTGAAATTATATTCGAGAAGTTAAAAGTCGTTTTCAATAAGGCAGGATGTTATGTCCCAGTATGATGCGTTGTTCGAACCACTCAACATTAATAAGTTAACCATACGAAATCGTATCGTCAGTACAGCGCACGCAGAAGTGTATGCGACCGATGGTGGTATGACGACCGACCGTTATGTGAAGTATTACGAAGAAAAAGCCAAAGGCGGTTGTGGTTTGTGTATTTGTGGTGGTTCCAGCGTAGTGTCTATCGACAGTCCACAAAGTTGGTGGAGTTCGGTAAACCTATCGACGGATCGTATTATTCCGCACTTTCAAAATCTTGCGGACGCCGTGCATAAACACGGCGGCAAGATCATGATTCAAATTACCCACATGGGACGTCGTTCTCGTTGGGATGGTGAAAATTGGCCTAACTTAATGTCACCATCGGGTATTCGTGAGCCGGTTCACCGTGCGACCTGTAAAACGATCGAAGTCGAAGAAATGTGGCGCATCATTGGCGATTTCGCTCAAGCGGCTCGTCGAGCGAAAGAGGGCGGTTTAGATGGCGTGGAATTGTCCGCCGTTCACCAACACTTGATCGATCAGTTTTGGTCTCCACGTGTTAACAAACGTACCGACGAATGGGGTGGCACGTTTGAAGGCCGTATGAAGTTTGGTATGGAAGTGCTGAAAGCCGTTCGTGCCGAAGTCGGTCCAGATTTTGTTGTGGGCATGCGCATCACAGGTGATGAGTTTCATCCTGATGGCTTGGGTCACGAAGAGATGAAGAAGATCGCTCAATATTATGATGCGACGGACATGGTGGATTATTTCGGTGTCGTGGGTTCTGGCTGTGATACGCACAATACTTTAGCAAACGTCATTCCGAATATGAGTTACCCGCCTGAGCCTTTCTTGTATTTAGCGGCAGGCATTAAAGAAGTGGTTAAAGTGCCGGTCATTCACGCACAAAATATCAAAGACCCGAATCAAGCGAAACGTATTATTGAAGCGGGTTATGTTGATTTTGTCGGTATGACACGTGCGCATATTGCTGACCCGCATTTTATCGCCAAGATCAAAATGGATCAGGTGGATCAAATTCGTCAATGTGTTGGTGCTAACTATTGTATCGACCGTCAGTATCAAGGTTTGGATGTGTTGTGTATTCAGAATGCGGCAACGTCGCGGGAATACATGGGCTTGCCACACATCATTGAAAAAACCACTGGACAGGTACGCAATGTCGTTGTGGTTGGCGGTGGTCCTGGTGGGCTGGAGGCGGCTAGAGTGGCGGCCGAGCGCGGTCATAAAGTGACACTGATTGATAAAGCCGATGAACTCGGTGGGCAATTGGTTTTTGCTTCAAAGGCGCCGCAGCGCGACCAAATCGCCGGTATTACACGTTGGTTAGTGATGGAAGTAGAGCGTTTAGGTGTGGATGTGCGTTTAGGTACGGCGGCTGACGAAGCCATGATTAAAGAACTCAACCCTGATGTGTGCGTGTTGGCCACCGGTGGTCGTCCGTTCTTGGAACAAAATCCAGAGTGGGGCGCGGCAGAAGGTTTGGTGGTATCCACTTGGGACATTCTCAGCGGTAAGGTTGAACCTGGTAAAAATGTTTTGGTGTACGACACCATTTGTGAGTTCTCTGGTATGTCGGCAGCGGATTATTTGGCGTCCAAAGGCTCGTTAGTAGAGTTAGTGACCGACGATATTAAGCCCGGTGTCGGCATTGGTGGAACGACTTTCCCAACGTATTACCGTTCTTTGTACGAAAAAGAAGTCATCATGACGTCGGACATGTTGCTCGATAAAGTCTATCGTGAAGGCAACAGTTTAGTGGCGGTTCTCGAGAACGAATACACAGCGCAAAAAGAAGAGCGCGTCGTGGATCAGGTCGTGGTTGAAAATGGCACGCGTCCAAACGAAGATTTGTATTACGCCTTGAAACCAAGCTCGCGAAACAAAGGCCAAATTGATAATGACGCCTTGTTTGATATCAAGCCCCAACCCGTCCTATTAGAGGACGAAAGCGGCATGATTTTGTGGCGGTTGGGGGATTGTGTGTCGCAGCGTAATGTTCATGCGGCGATGTATGATGCTTTGCGATTGTGCAAAGACCTCTAATTCGGCTGAGGGTTTAAGATGATTCTTGACTGGTTACCTCCAACACTGATTGGTGTTCTGCTTGTGTTTGCTGGGATTGGTGCGGTTCGTCGCGTCAACCTATGGCGCGCAGGCCAAGCTGAAAAAGTAGACTTGCTGGCGGGTTTGCTCGCCATGCCAAAGCGTTATTTGCACGATCTTCATCATGTGGTGGAGCGTGACAAATACATGTCTCGTACCCACGTAGCAACGGGCGGTGGTTTTGTGCTCGCTATGGCGTTGGTGGTCTTGATTCACCTGTTTGGCGTCGACAGTAAAATTTTGGCTTGGGCATTATTGGCGGCGTTAATAGTGATGTTTTGCGGTGCATTATTTGTGGCGAAGCGTCGATTAAATCCGCCTTCGCGCCTGTCAAAAGGCCCGTGGATGCGTTTACCAAAAAGCTTGCTGACTTTTTCGATTACCTTTTTTGTACTGACTTTGCCGGCTGCTGGTGTGTTACCAGAAGGTTTTGGTGGTTGGTTGCTTACTTTAGTGTTGTCCGTTTTGATTTTAATGAGCCTTGGCGAAATGTTGTTTGGCATGACGTGGGGTGGACCGATGAAACACGCTTTTGCTGGCGCTTTACATCTTGCTTTTCATCGTCGTCCAGAGCGTTTTGGTGGTGGTCGTTCTACGGGATTAAAGTCGGCGGTACTGGGTGGCGAGGTTCATGGTGTGGCTAAACCATCGGACTTTAAATGGAACCAATTATTAGGCTTTGATGCGTGCGTTCAGTGTGGTCGATGCGAAGCCGTGTGCCCTGCGTTTGCAGCAGGTCAGCCGTTAAATCCCAAAAAACTCATTCAAGACATGGTCGTCGGTTTTGCGGGTGGTACGGATGAAAAATACGCTGGCAGTCCTTACCCAGGCGTAGACGTTGGTAACGCCACCGGTGGCGCGAACCAAATTATTACTGAAGGCTTGATTCATCCCGATACGCTTTGGTCTTGCACGACCTGTCGTGCTTGTGTTGAAGAATGCCCGATGATGATTGAGCACGTGGATGCGATTGTCGATATGCGTCGTTTTTTAACGCTGGAAAAAGGCAATACACCAAATAAGGGCGCACAAGTATTAGAGAATATTATCGCGACGGATAACCCAAATGGTTATTCTCCAGCGAGCCGAACACACTGGGCGGCGGATCAAAGTTTGAATGTAATGAAAGACGTAAAACAAACCGATGTGTTGTTTTGGGTGTCCGATGGTGCGTTTGATATGCGCAGTCAGCGGATTCTTCGCGCTTTCGTAAAATTGCTCAAAGCGGCCAATGTGGACGTAGCTATTTTGGGCGATGAAGAACTGGACAGTGGCGATGTTGCCAGACGCTTAGGCGATGATGCGACGTTCCAGAATTTGGCGAAGCGCAATCTAGCCACGTTGTCGAAATATCGCTTTAACAAGATAGTGACCACAGACCCTCATGCCTTCCATTGTTTGAAAAATGAATACGGTGATTTTGGTTCGGATGCTTTAAAGGACGTAGAAGTTTTACACCATACGACGTTTTTGAATCGCTTAGTAAAAGAAGGTCGCTTCAATTTAAATCCATTTAGCGGCGGCAAGGTGACGTATCACGACCCTTGTTATCTTGGTCGTTATAATGGCGAATACGAAGCACCACGAGAACTGCTTGCTAGCTTGGGTATTGATATCGCGGAAATGGAAAGATCGGGTTATCGTTCACGTTGTTGTGGCGGTGGCGGTGGCGCGCCGGTTACCGATATTCCGGGTGAACGCCGTATTGCTGACATGCGTATGGAAGATGTGACGAGCACAGGAGCAGAGTTGGTTGCAGTGGGATGTCAGCAATGTACTGCGATGCTTGAGGGTGTTGTAGAACCTCGACCAGTCGTAAAAGACATTGCTGAAATATTAGCCGGACAGCTCAGAGAGGAGATGCACTAATGAGTGATTTTTCTTCAGGGCGTTTTTCTTCAGGGAATGAGTTACGACGAGACCCTAGAGCGGAATGGATTGCTCGTAATCGCCTGCATCCTTTACATAAAGATACGCTGTTAGCCGGAAATGCCGAGGTTCGTGGCCCGTCAGGTTTGCTTCGTAAGAATCCTCATGTGGTTGGATTTATTGGGCCGAATGGCATTAAACGTATAGACAGAATAAATGCTTTCTCTGGTGCGACAACCGGTAAAGAACGTACTTCAGAGGTGCAAACCGTTCAGTTGCCTTTGCATATTGTTGAAAATCCAGATTTCTACATTATGGTCGTGGCAGACATGGTAGGTGGTCGTTTGACCAGTCATGATAAAGATATTTTAGGGCTGGCTCATCAGCTTGTAGCGGAACCCTTGCCAGAGAAACAGATCGGTGCTGTCGTGCTGGTGTGTTTTGGTGAAAGCAAAGAAACACAATTCGATTTGGCGGGTGTGGATCGCATTATTCATCTGGCAGGCGAAGCGTTTGAAGGTTTCTCGCCAGAAAACAGATTGGCTGCGTTAGAGCAGGTAGAAGCTCAATATCAGCCGAAACATTGGCTGTTTCCTGACAGTATTCATGGCGGCACGGATCTCGCTTGTCGTTTGGCGGCGCGCTTGGGTGAACGTCTTGCCGCACAGGCATGGCAAGTTAAAGGGACAGAAACCATTAGTCGCTGCTCGTCTGGTAGTCAGGATATTCTGCGTGACACGCCACGCATCTTAACGTTGATGGAAGAGTGCGCTGAGGCGGTTGATGAAACACGCCATCAGGCATTGCCTTTGTCTTTGTCATTGGAATCAATGGCTCAAATAGATTGTCGATTGTTGGATAAAGGACAGATTGCCGTGGATTCAAACGCGGTGCCGTTAGCAGAAGCGGAATTTATTCTCTCGGCAGGTAACGGTATTCATAATTGGGATCAGTTCCATGCCACAGCGGCGGCTCTAGGTGCAACAGAAGGCGCCAGCCGTGTGGCAGTGGACGATGGTTTTATGCCACGATCTCGCCAAGTAGGCGCGTCCGGCACTTGGGTGACCGCTCGGGTGTATTTGGCAGTGGGTATTTCTGGTGCCATTCAGCACATGCAGGGTATTGGGCAATGTGACAAGGTGGTTGCGATCAACACCGATGCTGGTTGTGACATGGTAAAGCGCGCTGATTTGGCGGTGATAGCCGACAGTGAGGCGATATTGGAAGAGCTGGCGAAACTTGCGCAACAATATGCGTTATCTAAAAGACAAGGGGAGAAGAGCGATGCCGCATAATACCAACGTAGTGTCTTTGGTGTCGGTAGGCCGCCATCCTCAGTCAGGTCGATCTCGTCGTGCGGATCAAGATGGTCGAGCCGTTGAGTTAGGCTTAAAACTCGCAAACAAAGCATTAACCGTGGTGCACGCGGGAAATGCTGAAGAGCCAGTGTTACGACAATACGCGGGGATGGGCTTGCCATCTCTGACGGTATTAGCACAAAAGAGTGATTGTGATGCTTTACCTGTGTTGGTTGCATTTTTACAAGAAAATGAGGCGAGCCTTGTTTTAACCGGAGTTCGTGCAGAAAACGGCGAGTCATCTGGTATGTTGCCGTACTTATTAGCTGAGCAATTAGGCTGGCCTTTAGTGCCTCGTGTTGCCGACATTCTTAGTATCAATGAAGGGGAAGCCGAAGTGTTATTGGCTTTGCCTCGAGGTCAACGTCGAGCGCTAACCGTTAAACTGCCCTTTATTGCCAGTGTGGACAATGCTGCCCAAGAAGCTCGGCAAACTGCGTTTGGTCCAGGACTAAGAGCAGAGTTAAAAATAGTCGATGTAGACAGTGTCGTAGATGCAGTAGCGAGCCAATGGCAGCTTAGCGTGGCTAAGCCTCGGCCTAAGCGTTTAAAAGTGGTCAAAGCAAAAACCGCGGCGGATCGAATGAAGGCAGCGACAGCGAAGCCAGTTGGCGGTGGTGGTAAAGTAATGAAAAACGAAACGTCCTCTGAAAAAGCGCATGCCATCTTTGACCTTTTATTAGAGGAGAAAGTGGTACGCTAAGCGGTCGTTTAGGTATAAGCTGTTTGTCCTGCTGGTTATTGATTGAACAGATTGTCTGTTTATAGGTATGTAATATGATGATTGTAGACTTGATCGACGAGGTCGATTTTAAAGAAAAGCTTATCGCTCTTGGCGCCCCTGTCACTCAAGATCAAAGCTTGCTCGAAGTGCAGGCGACAGTATTGTCTTGGTTACGAGCTTATCCAGAGCAAACTCCCTTCGTAAAAGATCTTTGCACCGAAATGCAAAAAGACAACACGACTGTCTTACCTGAAGTGTCTAGTGTTATGGCGGTTTTTAGTTAGGACGTGCATTGCTAATAAAGTACTCATAGCCAAGCTCTTCCTCTTTTGAAACATGGCCTAGTAGTTAACGCTAATTCTTAGTAAGGTGTAAGTAATAAACTTCCATAAAAGTTTATTACTTACACCTACTTTAATGGATAAAAAACGCCTTACTGATAAAACATCATGATTAGAAATTGGATTTTTTGGTCCATTTATATTCGTTACATTTTGTAGTGTGGCTATGGTTTATACGTTTGTAATGTCGTATTTTATGTATGTGTATGGAAAACAAAGTAATAGGTAGGGAATACAAATATCAAATAGAAATCGTTTAAATAACATTAAAAAATACTGACGATGGCCTGTCATATCAGTAAGTATATTTTAATGGCTACTTGATATTGCTGATAATAAGTCAGTGAATGTTTTCAATAATTGGATAAATTTTATGAAAATAAAAACGAAGCTGTTGATTGCATTTTCAATCGCCACCGTATTACCCGTCTTAGTGGTCAGTTCAATTACCGCTTTTCTTGCTTCAGATCAGGCACTAAAAAGTTTTTCTAAAAACAGCGGACAAACCTTAGGTGCTGTTGAGGAAACATTTGATCAATTTATGAGTGATATCAAATATGTTGTTGGTTTTATTTCTGAGAGTGAACCAGTCACTGCGTCAGACGCCAAACCATTAACAACCTATCATGAAAAACAAGGAAAAGCGCCGAGTAAAATAGCCGAACAGAATGGCGGTCGTGAGGCCTCTATTTTTAATATGTTTGAAGCAATCGGTAATAATAACCCTAATTTCGTTTATGTTTACATGGGCGATGACAGTGACGGTTATTTAGAATGGCCTGGAACGTATGAATACGCAGAATGGAATCCTAAGCAGCGAGCTTGGTATACAAGAGCGATGGAAAACCCAGGTAAAATTGCTTTGCGTGATGCCTATTACTGGGAACCCGATGACGCAGTTTATGTTTCTGCCGTTCGAACGTATAAAAAAGGCAATGATATTGGCGGTGTCGTTGCGGTTGATGTATCGATCAAAACGCTAACAGAAATGGCGAACAAAACGAAGTTGGGTGAGCTGGGCAGTCTAATGGTCATCGAGAAGACGGGGACTATTTTAGTCGATGCGCTTCATCCTGATAATAATTTTAAAAACATAGCTGACATTGACGCCTATCAAAAAATTGCGAGTACGTCTGAAGGTGTTACGAACTTTCAACTTGATGGTGTTGATTACTACGCTAATGTGTATACCTCTCCAAATCTTAAGTGGAAGTTTATTGGCTTAATGCCCGCGTCTGAGATTTATTCCAGCACAAATGAATTGATTAAGACGACCGCCATTGTGTGTGTGTTGCTGCTTATTGTGTTTGGTATTGTTGCTTATTTGATGGCGAAAAGCCTGATCACTCCAATTCAGTCGGTTTCTAATCACTTGCGCACATTGGCTGAAGGAGAGGGAGACCTCACGTCCAAAATTGACATTCATACTAATGATGAAACAGGCACGCTGTCTAATTGGTTTAATCAATTTATTGAGTCTACTCGCAAGTTAATTCTTGGTATCAAAGAGTCAGGTATACAAATCGATAAGATTGCCGCTGAAACTGCCGTGAAAGCAAATGAAGTTGCACTGTCTACCACTCAGCAATTGCAGTCTATTGAGTTGATTGCCGAGGCAGGACAGCAAATGGTGATTGCTTCTAACGAAGCCGCGGAAAGCTGCAGTCATTCTGCGGAATTTTCTGAGAAAGGCTTAGAGACAACCATTGCGGGGAAAAGCCTTCTTATGAAAAGCTCAGAAGGGGTGAACCGTTTAGGGACACGATTAAAAGAATCTAATCAGATTATTATTGAGCTGCAAAAAGAAACTGCCGATATTAATCAGATTCTATCGACGATTCAGGGTATTGCAGAACAGACTAATTTGTTGGCATTGAACGCAGCGATAGAAGCCGCTCGTGCTGGAGAGCAAGGTCGAGGGTTTGCGGTAGTGGCCGATGAAGTACGGACATTGGCGGGACGTACGCAAGAGTCGACCGAGCAGATTAATCGCATATTAGGGCTGCTTGCCAATAGAACCAAGCAAGCTTCGGATTCTATGGTGACGAGTTTGGCAGAATCTGAAAGTGCCATCAGTTTGTCCGATCAAGCGTTGGACTCCTTTGAACAGATCGAACAAGTTGTGAAGCAAATGCGTGATATGACGCTGCAAACGGCCACGTCTGCCGAAGAGCAACGTGCAGTAACGGAAGGTATTAATGAAAATATCAACACCATCAGTGAATCTGCGTATCGTGTTTCGGGAATATCAGGAGACGTTGCGACGCTTTGCCAGAAGCAAGATCAACTGAGTAAAGAGCTACGTTCGATGGTCGTGCGCTTTCGTACTGAATAAATAATACCCACTCAAAGAGTATAAAGGGGCGAGTTTCTATTATTAAACATAGAACCCCGCCCTTTTTTTATGCTCTTTCCTATTTTTTTGATCAAGCAAATTTTCTGGATCAAGCAAACACGTAACGAGTAACTTGCTGATAGGTATCTTCTGGCGCGAGTAAAATGGGTGGGAAATGTGATTGGTTAATGGCATCTGGCCAATGTTGAGCTTCGAGAGCGACGCCAGCGTAAGCGTTTAATTCGCCTGCATTGATATTAGATTCTGCTTCTAGGTGAATGTGACGTCCATCGTATACTTGTAATCCTGGCTCGGTCGTTTGGTAATTCAATGTGAGGCCCGTGATCGGCGCTTTGAGCGTTGCAACGGTTTGCAGAGTGCGATGACCAAGAGCAAGGCAAAAGTTAGTGTCGAGTGCTGGGTAGTCATCTCGGCCTATCGTGCGTAGCTGATTGAAGTCAAACGCACCCCCAGCAGTTGGCGTCACTTCGCCAGTAGGGATCAATCCCGCATCGACGGGTAAGTAGTGGTCAGCCTTGATGCAAAGTTGGTGATCTAAAATAGAGCCTGTTCCATCGAGGTTTAGGTAACTGTGTCCCGCAAAATTACAAATCGACAGTTTGTCGGTGGTGGCCTTTATTTCCATCTCTAACGTGCTATCAAGCAATCGATAAAATACATCGACGATCATGTTGCCCGGATACCCCATTTCACCATCAGCAAGCTTCGTTTGCAGTTGAACCATGTCGTCTGTTTGTTCGATGATCGACCAGTTTCTGCTGCTGGTTCCAGCTGGGCCACCGTGTAAATGGTGTGCTTCTGGCAAAGTTGGCGGTAACTGATAGGTTTTTCCATCGATCACAGCGTGACCTTTGTCGATACGATTCGCCACTCTTCCAACAACCGCACCAAAGTATTTTGCCGAGCCTAGGTAGTCTGCTAATTTCGACGAACCAAGTACCAATGAGTGCTCGTAACCATTAAGGTAAACCGATTGAATGCTAGCGCCTAAGGTTAAAATAGTCACCTTGAGTTGTGCATTGGTCAGTGTGATGCGCTTAACTTGACTGAGATCTGGCGCTAAGTTCATGATAAAAACGCTCTCTTATTGTAAGAAACAGGAGCCGAAGATCCCGTTATGATAGATAAATTATAGGTAGGTTAATTAGATATTTTCTAATAAGTCGTTAATACGATACTGCGCTGTTTCTAAGGCATCGTCTATTGATTTATCGCCATTTACGGCAGAACCTAATTCTTCCCCAAGAATATCCTGAATGGCAAATTGGCGTAATACGCCGGCGGGAAGGGCTTGTCCTGTTTTGGCGATTTTAGCGATATCACTACGATGAGGCAGCGATTTGAATTCATTGCTTGCAATCACTTTTTTCACGGTAGGCAAGTGACCGGTTCGCGACCATTCGAAATCGTTATCGTATAAGAATTTAAACAACTTACCGATGGCGGCCATTTTTTCATCGCTGCGATTACCACGAGGCACTACCCAGCCATGTCCATCGGCGTAGGTGGCGTCTTTTTGTTTAAAAAATTGTGGCACAGGGAACACGCTGTAACCGTTAGATAGCGCGTTATCGGCTTTTGTTGATTGATCGTAGTAGGAACCAATTAACCAAGTGCCATTTACCGCGATACCACCATCGCCGTTGGCAAAGCCAGACACGGCGGCAGGGTAATCCATGTCCGTGGTGCTGAGCCCTTTGTCCATGATGTCTTTCATGAAACTCAGTGCGGCTTTGGCGTCTTTACCGCTTAAATCAATGCGGCTTGGATCGGCAAAGAACGGACTGTCTTGTTGCATCATTAGCGTATAAAAAATACGCGCATACGTGGCGGTTTCGTTGGCCAATATTTGAACGAGATAAGGCTTGCCCGTTGCGTCATAGAACTGTTTGCCTTGAGTGAAAAGCTCATCACGACTGGTGGGTAAAATGGGGTTGCCGTCGGCTTTCATTAAGCCCGCTTTTTCCATCAAATTATTATTAACGTGAAATAGCATGGTCCAGTTATCAAACGGTAAGGCGTAGATCTTACCTTCTTTTGTGACACTGGAAATGGCGGCATCAGTGAAGTCGGTTGCTTTGATTTTTTGGTCTTTTAGTAATGCGTCTAGAGGCACTAAAAGTCCACGGGATTGGTAATCTGACATGGCCGAATAATGCATGGAAACGACGTCGGGCGCAGATCGAGACGCTAACTGGGCATTTAACTGATCGTATCCCGGCCATTCTACCGTGGTGACTTTGACGTCAATGTCTGGATTATCGGCGTCGAATTTATTGACTAATGTGGTGATAATGCCACATTCACCAACTGCCGCGGAGACGTCCGTCGCTTTTCCATATTCCGCTTCACAGGCACCAAAAAAACGTTGTAGTTCAATGGTGGTGTTGGCCGTTGCCCATGATGAAAGCATCAGCATGCTGACAGTGGTGGTTCCGATAAGAAGCTTATTCATTGTCTTTTTCTCCTAGGTCATTGTTATTGTTGTTTTCCTATTTATTACTTCAATTTTTCTTATATTACGTTTTATCTCAATTCTATTTATTAGCCGTTACAGCGAACGCTATTTCACGGCGCCTCCTGATACCGCGGTGACTATGTGACGTTGGAAGAATATGTACACGAGCACCACAGGTAAGGAGGCAAAGATGGCTTGTGCGCCTAAAAATCCTAAGCCTTCCGATTGCGCAAAGTTTGTTTGCGACGAGGCTATGCCGATGGTGAGTGTGTACATGTCGGATTTTGTAGCAGAGATAAGCGGCCACCAGTAATCATTCCAAGCTTGTAAGAAAGTAAAAATGCCGAGCGTTGCTTGTGCTGGCAACGTAAGTGGTAGCAGGACTTTCCAGAAAATTCGAAAGGTTGAGGCGTTGTCGAGCATGGCCGCTTCGTCAATTTCTTTTGGAATGGCTCGAAAGAACTGCGTCATCAGAAAAACACCGAACGCCGAAGACAAGTTAGGCAAGATCAAACCAATGTGCGTGTTATGCAAGTCAAACCAGTTGAACATTTGATGACGAGCGATGATCACCGCTTGTTCTGGTACCGCTAAGCCAAATAGCACAATGATGAACAGCGTTTTGCGGAAGGGGAATTCCAGTCTCGCGAAAGCGTAACCTGCCAGCGAAGAAAGCAATAAGACGCCGAACGTTTGACCGACCGCCACGATCATGGAATTCATAAACCAACCAAAAACACTGGAAGACTTTAGAATATTGGCGTAGTTCATCAAGGTGTAAGGCATGGAGAATACGGCTTCGGTGCCTTTTAGCAATTCTGCGTTGTCTTTTAGCGAAAGACCAATAATCCAAGCCACAGGCGCCATCATGATCAAGCCGAGTAGGGCAGCAACCCAAAAAAGACGACGGTTCGAGGTTAAATGGTCGGGAGAGTAATTCATTGTTTTCATGTGTCTGTCTCCTCTTTACGCGTGCTGACCCAATACTGAAGCATGGCGGCACACAGAATGATTAAGAACAGAATTTGCGACGCCGCGGCGCCCATCCCGATGTCCCAACGCAAGAAACCAATTTCATAAATGTACATAACAATCGGTCGTGATGACCCTGCTGGGCCGCCGTTGGTCATGAGTTGTGCCTGACCAAACAACTGGAACTGCATCACCACTTGAATAATCGCGACCAACATAATGGTGGATTTAATGGATGGCAGCGTAATGCGAGTAAGTACGCGCCAGCGAGAGGCGTTGTCGAGGGCGGCGGCTTCATAAAGGTCTTTCGGAATTTGTTGTAAAGCGGCCAAGAAAAGCATCATGGGCAAGCCAATACACCACCACACGGTAGCGACACCAACGGAGAAGAGCGACCAGCCTTTCGTGGACAGAAAGCCAATGGGCTGCCAACCTAAGTACTCAAAAATCAACGACATCAAACCGTCATTTGGAATGAAGACGATTCGCCAAATGAGCGTAACAATGGTGACAGACAAAATGGACGAGGCAAAAAACACACCGCGTAAGAAAGCCGACCCTTTGGTAGTTTTGTTTAAGGCTAATGCCAAAAACAGCCCCAGAATGACCAAGGTCGGAACGGATACACCAACGAATATAAGCGTATTTTTTACGGCTTGACCAAAAATTGGGTCGCTCAAAACGCGCGCGTAATTTTTTAACCCGATGAAGCGTTCACCACCAAACAAATCAACTTTGTTAAGGGACAGCCAAATACCCCAACCAAGCGGAAATACCAACAAGGTTAAAAAAACACTGAGATAAGGCACGACAAACAAACCATTTGACCAACGAGAGCGACGATAACTTTCCGCCATGCTATACCTCCTGTTGACTGTGATGAGCAAGGCCATCACCGTCAAAAATGTGTGCTGCATGGGACGAAAGAGCGACTCTTACAATATGGCCGGCTTTCACGGTGGATCGTCCAGAATCTTCGACGATTAGGTCTGTGCCATCGATTAAGCAGCCATAAAGTAGCGTGCGATCGCCTAAACGTTCGACCACCTTTATTGTCAGATCAAGGCCGTCGTCTTCCGCAGACACGACCGAAGTATCTTCGGCGCGAATGCCGATTACCGCGCCCGTGGTTTTAAAGTTTTCTGGCAATGCAATTGCAGTGGCCACCTTACCAGCGCCACTGACTTCGACTGTCACACCTTCGGGTGTGCGTTCAATATGATTAATCGGCAGCATCGACATGGGTGGCGAGCCAACAAACTCCGCGACAAAGCGACTCACTGGATGTTGGTAAATTTCCATGGGTGTGCCGATTTGTTCTATTTTTTGCTCGTGCATGATGACAATGCGATCCGCGAGCGTCATGGCTTCTACTTGATCGTGGGTGACAAAGATCATGGTAGAACCTAAGCGCTGGTGGAGTTGCGCGAGCTCTAATCGTGTTCTACCGCGTAACGCCGCGTCTAAATTCGACAAAGGTTCATCGAAGAGAAAGGCTTTTGGTTCTTTGACAATGGCGCGTCCGATGGCGACGCGTTGGCGTTGGCCGCCGGATAATCGTCCCGGTTTACGATCCAGCAAGTGATCTATTTCGAGTATTGTTGCGGCGTCATTCACTCGACGATCAATTTCGTCTTGCGCGACGTTCACATTTTCGAGGCCAAACGCCATGTTTTGGCGAGTCGTCATATGAGGATAGAGCGCGTAGGATTGAAACACCATGGCGACGCCACGTTGACCCGGAGGTAAGGTATCAATGCGCTTGTCGCCAATGTCTATGGAACCTTCTGTAATGGATTCTAGCCCCGCAATCATCCGTAATAAGGTGGATTTCCCACAGCCAGACGGGCCAAGGAAGACAACAAACTCACCGTCTTCAATGTGCAAGTTGATGTCGTCTAATACGGTAACGTCGTCATATCGCTTTGTTATATTTTTTATCGAGATAGATGCAGACATGGTTTCCTCTCTCAGCAAAGGTTAAACGGAAGATTGTGGGGAATTACGCCCCAAGTCGAATCATGCGATAGCTCATTGGAGCAATGCTTGCCGTTAGTATTTGCTGTTTGATGGCTGCGCCTTGGCCGTCTTTCGGTGCAACTTGTTCTGCATTTGGGCCATTTTTCGTGTCTAGGGCGTGACCCGCCATGACTTTATCCATAATGATTGTCTGGTGTGGCTGCTCTTTTAGAGACGGATCTGAGAATCCTTGTAGAGAAAGATCCAATTCAATATTTTCGTCTGGGTGACGGTTAACAATGAAGAAGGTGAGCGCGCCATCTTTATCCGACTCCACAGCAGAAATATCCAAATAAGACACATCGCTGGCGAACTCGGTATCGTAGCCTTGGCATTGCACTGCAAGGTTCAGTGCTGTGCCGCGTCCATATTGGGATGCGTACAAATACGGATAGTAAGTTGACTGACGCCAAGCTGGGCCGCCTTTGACCGTCATGATGGGCGCAATGACGTTGACCAGTTGTGCCAAGCAACCAATTTTGACCACGTCACAGTGACGAATAAAGGTATTCAGAATACAACCAACTTGCAGTGTATCGGCGAAATCGTAAATGTCTTCTAATAACGCTGGAGCATGTGGCCAACCGTCATTGCCGCCGAGAAGGTCTTTATCTTGTTCGTTAGAGTGGTACCAGACATTCCATTCATCGAAGGAAATGTACACATCGTGATTCGAGCGCTTTTTGGCTTTGGTGGTTTTTATGACAGCGGCAACGGTATCGATGTAGTTATCAAGTAAGCAGGCTTTCGCAAGATAGTTGGCGGTGTTTTTCTCATGGTTGTCAAAATACATGTGCAGTGAAATGTAGTCGATTGTGTCGTAGGTGTAATCGAGAACCGTGCCTTCCCATTCTGGGTAAGTTGGCATTTTAGGGGAAGAAGAACCACAAACGACCAGCTCAATATTCTTATCAAAGGCGCGCATGGCTTTGGCAGTTTCAAACGCCACTCGACCGTATTCTGCGGCGGTTTTTTGTCCGATTTGCCAAGGGCCGTCCATTTCATTGCCAAGGCACCAGAGCTTTACGTCCCAAGGTTCTTCTCGGCCGTTTTGCTTGCGAAGGTCAGACCAATAAGAGCCACCAGGATGATTCACGTATTCAAGAAAAGCGCGTGCTTCGTCTAGGCCTCGTGAGCCAAGGTTTACCGCTAACATCATTTCTGTGCCAGCTTGTTCTGCCCATTCAGCGAATTCGTGAATGCCAACTTCGTTGCTTTCTGATGTGTGCCAAGCAAGGTCGAGACGAGTTGGGCGGTCTTCTTTTGGTCCAATGCCATCTTCCCAGTTGTAAGCAGAAACAAAATTACCGCCAGGGTAGCGAGTGACGGGAACATCGATGTCTTTAATTAACTCGATAACATCTTGGCGAAAGCCGTGTTCGTCTGCTGTTGCATGGTCTGGTTCGTAAATACCACTGTAAACAGCTCGTCCTAAGTGTTCGATAAAAGAGCCGTAAAGGCGAGGATCTATCTTTGCGATCACATAATCTTTATGTGCGGTAACAGTGGCGCGCATTGTGTTCTCCTTTTTCATTTTTGTATTTATATTTTTAAGAAGTTTATATCTGATTTTATGTTTCTTATCTGATTATTGGATATTAAAAGTATAAACAGTCAAAGGTCAATCAATGAATCGATTATTTTTTGCTCAAAAACATGGAAAAAGAATGATTTCACAGAAGTAAAAGAATAGAGGAAGAGTCTTGAGTAGGTTTCAAAAAAACTACTGGATTGAATACAAACAATTTTTTAGATTATCCAAAAATCGAATCGTGTCTTTTGGGCTAGGCTTGCAGGCGTAAAATAATGTCCTGATCGTAATTGCCAAATTGTTTCCCAAAAATATTAATGCCACCTGGGTGTTTAGCATTATCCGGTACAGAAATGCGTACGCGAATGGATCTGTGGTCTTCCAGAGCCAGATCCTTTAAAGAGACATCAGAAACACGTATGCCATCAACAAAGGTGCCGTCTACCGTGACGCGGAAACTTTTCAAATGGCCGTATTGACTGCCTGCCAGCTTCCACCAATCTGGTGTGTATTTACCCCGATGGTCGCCATAATCACCGGGAGCAGTCCAAATAGCGGCGGTTTGGCCATTGATTGAAATATGAATATCAGACGGCCAGTTTTCAGACGTTCCGGGTACTTCAGACGACAGTTCCATCACCAATTCAAGCTCTTTTACTGTTTTTCCTACAATGCGTGCATTGTTCGGGAACTGGTATTCCACGTAGCCTTTGGTAAACCATAATAGGCTAGCGCGCATGCGATCAGGAGAAAGGTAAGTGTCTGGGCTGTCTAAAAATCCAACAATGCCAGATTCAGAACACAAGCCACAAGGCGCCATAACATCAAATTCGGAATACAGTCCAACCGGCATGGCGACTTCGATGACGTCGCTCTGATTTTGCTTGGTATTGCTGAAGGATAAGACGATTTCTTCGTGCACCGCGCGGCAAATTTTTTGGCTACCTTTGCGACCTTTTTGACTTTCGGTGGTGATTAACCCGACGCTTTCAAGAGAGTTTATGTGACTGGAGGTGGAAGATTGTGGGAGTTCGAGAAGATCAGCGATGTCGTTTACATTCATTGGCCCTTTCTCGTGCAGTAGCGACAGAATGGACAATCGGGCAGGGGCTGCTAGGCTTTTCAGCACATCTGAGCCATCTTCAGGGGTAATTAATAAGAACTTTTTACTCATCACCATCACCATCTCAAGTTTAGGCAATATTTATATCGAGATTTATGATTCTTATCAAGTTTTAATTACTAGCCGCTTTCCTATTGTGTGAAGCGGCTAGCCCTGATTGATAGAGTAACCAAACTAAGCCAGTGGCCCGCCGACTATGGTGGTGCGCAATCCGGCAATGATGTTGTCGCCCTTTTCCACTCTCAGCTCGTCGTACCAAGCTTGGGTTTCTTGCATGTTTTTCCCGTGCGTGACATCGCAGCGTTTGCGGGCTTTAAGTACGAGGTCTTTAACGCGAAAACGGCGCTTTTCTTCATAGTCCTTTAAGGCCGTTTGAATGTCTTTTGTCTCTGCAAAACATTGGCCGAGCACAACGGCGTCTTCTAGCGCAGAGCAACCGCCTTGGCCGATGTCGGGTGTGGTGCTGTGGGCTGAATCGCCAAGCAAGGCAATATTGCCTTTTACTAATGTGTCGAAAGGCTCGATGTCGTGAATTTCGATACGGTTGGTCACCTCAGGGTCAATCGAATCGATGAGTACTTGAACCGGTTTTGCCCAGCCTTTGAAATACCCTTTTAGATCGTCAACGAGTGTCGTTCTGTCTTCATTAAGGCCTTTTGGCAATGGCACATCAAAGAAGAAATAGAAGCGACCATCTGCGATTGGCATGACGGAGACACGTTTGCCTTCACCAACGAATGTCGTCCATTGATTTCCCGGCGCGATATTTTCGTCAATGTTGACCAAGCCATTCCAGTTCACATAATCGGCGTAACGACGTTCGGTTTGATAGCCAATTACGTGAGCACGAACCGATGAATGAGTGCCGTCTGCGGCCACCATAAAATCACCCGTCGCGCTGGAACCGTCGGTAAAGTAAGCCGTCACGCAGGTTTCACTCTGTTCAAGCTTTTCAATACGCTTGCCAAATTGCACTTTCTCACGGCCCCACCAATCAATCATTTGGCTTTGTAAATTGGCTCTGGAAACAGGACAAGGGCGTTCACCAACCGCTTCGACTAAAGGGCTGAGACTAAACTGTGTCATTACGGCGCCAGTCAATCCATCATGATACGCCAGATTGTGCATTGGGCCGCCGAGGGAATCCATGATGTGACCCATGCCGAGATGGTTCATGCATTTCACGCCGTTTGACCAAATAGAAAGCGCCGCACCAACGGGTTTGATTTCTTTTACCGCTTCAAAAATATCGCATTCGATGCCTTGCTGCTTTAGCGCCGCCGCAGCGGACATACCACCAATGCCAGCGCCGATGATCAATGCTTTCATAACCTTCTCCTTAATCTCTAAACCGTTAATTAAGGGAGTAATTCGCAATAAGCATGCCATGAAACAATTGAACCCATAATTTAATATGTGAAACCTTTGTTTTAGGGTGGTCGTTAGGATTTCAAATAAGCCAAAAAAGAAAAGGGCAATTTTCTTATTTGACCGTTAAGGCAGAAATGTGAAATATCTTGGTGCGCGTTGTTTTCGATTTGCTCTATTTTAGCTCGTTCTATACGGGTCCTGGCCCGTATTGAATGGGGTTAGCTACCGCGATAGGTGCTGTAGGAATAGGGCGATACGAGCAGAGGGATATGGTAATGCGCGTTTTCATCATTGATGCCAAAACGAATCACCACGGTGTTCAAAAAACTAGGCAGCACTGTTTGATTATTTTGGTTGTTATCTTGAGCGCTGTCTTGTTTCGCAAAATACTCATCGATGACAAACTCAAGCTCATAAACGCCTGCGATAAAGCGGTCGGCTTGCAACAAGGGCTGATTGCAACGACCGTCATTATTCGAAATAGTGCTATGAATAAGTTGGCGCTGACCGTCTGTTGTGTGTTGATAAAGGTGTATTTTTACACCAGCGGCCGCGATACCTTTTGTTGTGTCTAAAATGTGAGTGGTTAAGTATCCCATTGTTTTTCCTCAATTGATTTTTTAGTCTTTGGCTAATCTTGCCTGTTTTTTGCAAGTGAAACTGATATGCGTGAAATAGGTTTGAAAATATCATTTCATAGTGATCAATATCTGTGCCATGTGCTTCTGTTTTTTTGTTATTTTAAGGGTTCTTATTGGTATTAGATTGAGATTAGACCATTATTTATTGTCAATACCATCGATATTTGGAGACGTATTTATGCAAGACCAACACGCCGTGTATAGCCAATTGAGCGAAGCGGATTTTGTATCTTTATTCAGTGAAATATATGAGCATTCAGAGTGGGTCGCGGAACAATTGTGGCGGCAAAAGGCGGAGCAGCCAGAGGGCTATTTTGATCATTTAGACAAAATAAAACAGACGATGGCGGACATTGTAGAGCAGAGTTCGGATGAGCAAAAATTGATGCTGTTACGTGCTCATCCAGATCTAGCTGGAAAAACTGCATTGATTGGCGCGCTAACAGACGCCTCTAAATCTGAACAATCTGGCGCAGGACTGGATCAATGCTCTGAAGAAGAGTTGGCGCATTTTCTTCAGTTGAACGATGTGTATCGAGCCAATTTTGGCTTTCCCTTCATCATGGCGGTGAAAGGCGCGACGAAAGCACAAATCCTCGCCGGTTTTGAAGAAAGAACACCGAACGACTGGAAAACCGAATTTGATAGGGCAATGAACGAAGTGCATAAAATTGCGGGTTTTAGATTGGCCAGTCTATAAAGTTTTTGACAAGTAAGCGCAGAGATACGCATTAGATAAACATCATGGGTAAGGTCGTTAACAATAAAATTCCCATCAGCATGTTGAAGTAGCGATGAAAGGTCGGATCTTGTAGCTTGCTTGAAACCAACTTACCGATGGTGATCCACATAAAAGTACCGGGCAGCGTCGCGACGTTAAACGCGATAATGCACAAAAACGCCGATGGCCAAAAAAGATCGCCTGTTAAGGTGAATAGCGTGCTCGCTGACATAAGACTCGCCCAAGATTTTGGGTTGATCGCCTGAAACGCGGCGGCTTGTAAAATGGTCATCGGTTTTAAGCTGTTCTTGGAATTATGCATCTTGGCAAAGGCGATTTTTGCTGACATGTAGACAATGTAACCTGCGGCAATAAAGGTAAAAACATTGTGCATAACAGGCCAGAGTCTAAATATTTCCCCTAAACCTAACAAAATGACGATGTGCAACAGCGTCATACCACAACGAATTCCCAACACATGCGGCAAGGTTCGTCTCATTCCAAAATTGGCTCCAGAGTGGGCGAGTAAAATATTATTCGGTCCAGGTGTTACCGTGCTGATAAGACAAAAAAGTGCGAGTGCGGGAATCAGTTCTAACAAAGCGGCATTCATCGTGTTATTCCAAAAAAAGTAGGTCTACAATTGCTAATTGTATCAATACAGTTTGTGCTATATTGTACTTACTTAGATTCTCACACAATACAATTACGGGCAATTTATTTATTGTTATGAATACAATTTGGAATGTTAGTAAAACTGAGTTTGATAATGCTTGTTTGGCTCAACCAAAATACAAAGCATTGGTGCTGTTAATAGAGCAAGCCATATTGGCAGGAGATCTACCAGACAAACAAAAATTACCAGCGCAACGGTTACTTGCAGATCGCCTGATCATTACTCATGGCACGGTCACACGAGCCTATGATTTATTAGAAAAGAAAGGTTTGGTCAACGCGAAACTCGGTGCTGGCACTTATGTGAATTTGCCTAGCTCGGTGCGAACGAATACGACAAGTAATCAAGCTAATCGCACCGATGACTTAGTGAACCAGACCGCAAAAGAATATGATTTCGCGTCCAGCATGCAGCCAATGCTCGGTCAGCAGATGTTAATGAAAAACGCATTGAGTGAACTTGCCCAAGATCTCGATGCGGTTACTCAAATCATGACGTATTCGCCTCAAGGCGTTACCAAGCACAAACAAGTATTTACGGATTGGTTAGGCAGTAAAAAAATCAAAATAGAGACCAGCGACATCGTCTTTACCCAAGGTGCGCAGCAGGGCATTTATACTTGCTTGCAAATACTCACCAAAGAAAATGACTACGTGCTGCATGAAGAATTAGCGTATCCCGGTTTTTTCCGAGCAGTCGATGCCAGTCGAGTAAAACCTTTGGGCGTTCCAATTACAGAGGAAGGTTTGGACTTAATGGTATTGGAAGACTACTGCCAGCTATACAAACCGAAGCTGCTTTACATCACGCCCAATATGCAAAATCCAACC
>TARA_R110001599_G_scaffold242579_1_pt1 | contig 36967 bp, 22 predicted proteins | sample TARA_R110001599 | Tara Oceans TARA_R110001599 (sample SAMEA4398360) | marine metagenome | biome: Polar Biome; feature: [MES] marine water layer (ENVO:01000295) within the mesopelagic zone...; material: water (ENVO:00002006), including particulate matter (ENVO:01000060) such... | reverse complement strand
CAATAAAAAATAAGGAAGAGATGAAGAGCATATGACTTAAAGCAATAAAGGGCAGGTTTAATGCTTGTCCTTTAGAGCCTCCTATCAGCTCCGAAGCTTCGGAGGAACCAATAGCCTTTCCAAACCAAAAGGCATAAAAAAGAGTCACATTTCTGTGACTCTTCAGAGCCTCCTATCGGCCCCGAAGCTTCGGAGGAACCAATGACCTTAAAACAAAAAAAAACAACTGTTTCCAGTTGTCTTAATGAGCCTCCTATCGGCTCCGAAGCTTCGGAGGAACAAATGACCTTGGGGCATAAAAAAACCAGTTACTTTCGTAACTGGTTGATTTAAAAGAGCCTCCTATCGGCTCCGAAGCTTCGGAGGATCCAATGACCCTAGGGCATAAAAAAAGGAAGTTACTTTCGTAACTTCCTGATTTTTAGAGCCTCCTATCGGGATCGAACCAATGACCTACTGATTACAAGTCAGGTAAATATCAATATACATGTTAGCAAGTATTAGCAAATAGTTGAATTTAACGCCTCAAATAGATTTAAATGCATTTTTATTTATACTTGTTTTCAACTGTTCCTATGTTTTGAATCGATTTGTATGCAAATTGTATGCAAATCAAAACCGTTTGACTCATGGGAAATGTAACCACTAGTATCTATTTAGACACCCGCAGAAAGAAAGCAGACGATAGATATCCACTTAAGCTAAGAGTTACTTTCCAAAGGCAGCAAAAGTATTACCCCCTCTTTCAGTCAATGACGGAAGAAGAGTTTGAGAAAACAAACTCACCTAAACCACGAAACAACTATAAAGAAACAAAACTTACTTTAAATGAAATTGAGAATAGGGCGAATGATATTATTAACAAATTAGATCCATTCTCTTTCAGGCAATTTGAAAGAATTTTCCTTACCGAAACAAGTAAAGAGGATACCGTCTACTCCTTCTTTGAAAGTTACATTGAAAAGCTCAAGTCAAAAGAGAGTATTGGAACATCTGACAGCTATAATAACGCCTACCAATCAATAAAAAAATACTGCAAAGAGCATAAGTATAAAAGTCTGTCATTCACTGATGTGGATGTTGATTTCTTGAACGACTATGAAAGCTGGATGACCAAAACCAATGATAGGTCAATCACTACTGTAGGCATGTACCTAAGGTGTGTTAGAGCATTATTTAATGAGGCTATAGAAACTGGTGTCATACAGAGAGCCAACTACCCTTTCAGTAAGAGAAAGTACACAATACCTGCTGGTCGAAATATCAAAAGAGCATTAACCATCCAGCAGATAGAATCAATAATAAAGTATAGCCCAACTACAATGGCTGAAGAAAGGGCAAGAGACTTATGGATTTTTAGCTATGCTTTGAACGGAATCCAAACGAAAGATATGGCTCAGCTTAAATACGAAAACATAGACGATCAAGCAATAACCTATTATAGAGCAAAAACGATTAAAACCTCAAAGAAAGAACTCACCCCAATTAGAATCCCTCGTAATGAAATTATTGACGAGATAATCAATAAATGGAAAAAGCCATCACTGTCTCCATCACCCAATCAATACATCTTTGATGTTTTAGAGGAAGGCGATACAGAAGAAGTCATTAAAAAGAAGACCAGGCAGTTTTCCAAGACCATAAACAAGTATATGGGTCGAATCGGAAAGCACCTTGAAATCCCTTATAAGGTGACAACCAAATATACTCGACATTCAGCCGCTACCATACTTATGCAAAATGGCGCTTCTATTTTATATATTGGTAAGAACTTAGGGCATCAGAACACGAAGACAACCGAGAGCTACCTAGACAGTTTCAGTGATGATATCAAAGACAACTTTCAGTCTAAACTCTTTGACTTTAAAAGCTAAAAACAATATCCCTCCCCTTTAACAAACCGAATATGTCAGATCAAGAAAATAACCATCACGAAAAAAGTGATGACCAGAACCCTGCAAAGCTAAATATTGGCTATTTTGAAGAAGCTACTCGAATATCAAATTATGCCTTTTACTCTTTTTTAAAAGATAACTCCATCGAGCAGTCTGATCAGGAAGCGCTTGATAGGGAGCAACGACAAGAATGGTATGCGACTTTTTTAATATCCAACCTAAATACCCTACCAAACCGAGCGAAAACAAGAAATTTCTTGCATGAACAGGCATCAATTACTCACGATGCGATTAATTGGTTAAAAGCAGTAAGGTCGTTCATGAAAGATCACTTTCGAGAAAATCCTGAGCTAGACTTGGATCATTACGCTGATCTCGATAAAGTTATTGAAACGGTTATTGACGAGTTTGAAATCATGCACGAAAAACAAACCGAATGGGAAAAGGAAAGGTTAAAAGTTTATGAAATGCCTATAGATAAAGATGACCATCGTTATTCTATAAAACGAAAAGACGTTCAGCGGCATACTACTAAAAGAATAGAAAAAAATCCAGAAGTTTTCAAAGGTGCTTACTTCGAAGAGGTGTCTTCAAGACTATCTGGAGGCATAAGTTCAGTTGAGATAATTCCATTTTTAAAGCATCAACTAAAGTACATAGAGCATAAACAAGAGTGGCTCAGTTATGTAAACAACTCGATGAATTCCTCAAATCGGGAACGCAACCCACATCCGAAAAGTAATGACTCATTGATGATGGAATTAATTCCAAACCTTATTAAAGAAGTAATAAATGAGGAAGAAGGAGACTTAGAAGAGCTATATAAAAGTAAACCTGAGAAGATAAAAACCGACCTTACTGCTGCTGAGTTGAGGTTACTGTTTAGAATTTTTCTTGAGTCTGGTTACATAAAGGAAGTATATGATATCAGTGACTCTAAAAAAGAAAAAAGAAACAAAACTGCCTTGGCCAGATTGGTCACAAATGAATTCAGTTCTAAAAACAAAGGTGATTTAAGTGAAATAACCTTCAGAAATTCGTTTGACACTATAGAACAAAATACTTTTGTTGAGATGAAAAAAATCATACTAAAGCTAGAAGAAACCCGTCTCAAATTACACAATGACGCTTATAAGTAGTAATAAGCTAGCTACAAGTTAGGGGTGCACACCCCTACCACATCCCAAACCTTTTATTCCATTTGCTTTCCTTTGTTTCAGTGAAAGTCACTAACGATTTCAGCGCTGAGATCCATTTTACAAATCTTTTAACTAAAGGTCAAAATGGACAACGAAATCCAAGAACAATTGAAAAAGATTGAGAAGCACCTAAACGATCAAGGCATTCTCAATAAGGAAGTATTATGTTTTGAGGAAGCGACAACTTACTTAAGTGTATCTAAATCGCAACTTTACAAGCTTACCAGCTCCAATAGAATACCATTTTATAAACCTACGGGCAAAATGGTCTATTTCCGAAGAACCGAGTTAGATTCATGGCTATTGGCCAACAGGTTCGACACTATTGATGAAATCAAACTGAAAGTTGATCTCATGTATAAAGAAGGGAGGGCCAGAAAATGAAAGGTCTAAACGAAACTCCCCAATTCTCCTTTTTCAAGTCACCAGTGAGTAATACTAAACCAACTGGTGAAATGAATCTTGAGCAAGTCCACCAGTTAATCACTGGTGAGACTTATTCAAAAATCACCAGTGAATTACATATTGAGTCATCCAAGGAGGCTAAAGCCAACCTGAAAAGCACAAGCTTAGATTATGTTTGCTTCTGTGGTATGTTCACAAAACGGGCAAATAAGGCGCTTCTCTCCTATTCCGGCTACTTGGTGCTTGATTTTGACGACCTAGAAAACCCTGAACATGTTCGCGAGCAGATTATACAGGATAAGTCTATTGATTTAGTCTTGCTGTTCAAGTCTCCTTCAGGCAATGGTTTAAAAGTGGTAGTGCAGACCAATGGTAAGCAGGAAGAGCATGAAAGTTTCTTTAAGGCTTATACTGAATACTTCAATCATAACTACGGCTTATCAATTGATAAATCAGGGAAAGACTTGGCCAGGGCATGTTTCCTTTGTCACGACCCGAACGCGTTCGCGAACACCGAACGAACGGCTGCGCGAACGTTCGACTTAAAGAAGTGGTTGCCTGACAGTAAAACTAAATTGGAAAGAACTTTAAGTCTTGATTTTGATAGTGTTACTTCAATCATACAGGAGATTGAGAATAAGCGAATTGATATTACTTCCGCTTACAGTGATTGGGTGAATATAGGTTTTGCCTTTGCAGATGAGTTTGGTGAGTCTGGTAGAGGCTTGTTTCACCGAGTTAGTCAATTTCATCCTGATTATTCAACACAAGAGTGTGACAAGCAGTTTTATAAGTGTATAAACGCCAGAGGTCAGGGCATTTCACTGAAAACTTTCTTTTATCATGCCAAACAAGCAGGAGTCACTTTAGGTATAACAGATCAGGAACAAGCGAACTTTCCACCTCCAAGCAATCCAAAATCGAAGAATAATTCCAACGAGGTTCAATCAGAAATAATGAAAGAACCAGAAAAGCTTCCAAGTTTCCCTACATCCCTCTTTCAGGAGCTTCCTGAGTTATTGAAAGATGTTACTAAGGCTGCCACATTTAATGAAGAAAGGGATATTTTACTCCTAGGTGCATTAGTATCAATCAGTGCTTGTCTACCCAAAGTATCAGGTATCTATGATGGCCATCGTGTATACTCTAACCTCTTTCTCTTTATTACCGCTAAGGCATCCGCAGGAAAAGGATGTTTGGTGTATTGCAGCCAATTAGTTGAGCCAATTCACAAACAATTCAGAGAAGAAGCCAAACTACTGAAACAATCTTTCGAATCTGAAATGGTGGAATTCAACAATAGTAAAAGCAAAGACGCGAGTTTGGAGCGGCCTTCAAACCCACCTGAAAAAATGCTTTTCATTCCCGCAAACAATAGCGCTACAGGAGCATATCAGCTTTTGGGTGATAGTGATGGCAAAGGGTTAATATTTGAAACTGAAGGCGATACACTTGCAAACGCTTTTAAGACCGATTACAGCAATTATAGTGATGGTTTCAGAAAGGCTTTTCACCATGAAACTATATCCTTCTATCGCAGAACAGATCATGAATATGTGGAAATCAAGCACCCCTGCCTTTCTGCTGTTTTATCAGGTACTCCCCAGCAAATAATCAGCTTAATCCCTAGTGCTGAAAACGGATTATTTAGCCGATTCATTTTTTACAGTATGGACATTAAACCATATTGGAAGGATATTTTTGCAGAAAATACGGAGAATGGACTAGATGAACACTTTGATAATTTAAGTGAAAACTTCTTTGATTTCTACAACTCATTAAATGTAGGAGGTGGTATTAAATTTACGCTCACCACTGACCAAAAGAACCAGTTCAATGAGTACTTTAGTCAGGTTCATGAAAAGTACCTGATCCTACAAGGAAAAGATTATTTAGCCACTATCCGTAGGCTAGGTCTTATTGCCTATCGTTTCTGTATAATCTTCTCAACTTTGAGAATCATGGATACCGATGGAATTCAATACGACAAAGACAATGGAGTATTCGATTGTTCAACTGGCGAAATGGTATCAAAAATAGTTTGTCTTGATAAAGATTTTCAAGCCTCACTCACCATGATAAGGGTTTTAGTGAAACACTCCAGTAAAGTATTTGATGAACTTCCAAAAGAAGCAAAAATAACAAGGCGTTGGAATAAGAAAGAGAGATTCCTTAATCATCTCCCCAAGCAATTTAACCGACAGAAATACCTTGAGGTAGCACAAGCACATAGTATTCAAGCCAAAACAGCAGAGGGTTATATTACTACTTTCTGCAAATCTGGATTGATTCATCGTGAGTCTCAGGACAACTATTTAAATACTTCCATTGAGGAACCCGAGGAAGTTAAGGAAACCAAGGATAGCTGATCCTTGGTTTCCTCCGCTTCCTTAAAATCCTTAGTCGTCCGCTGATTTATCCTTTATAAGTAGATAAAATGTTAACCGGTTACTACAACTGGTTAAAAATCAGTTAAAAAAAGCACCCACTGCTTTCTATAGTGCTTTACCCGCTAATCAAGGATCTACTCAGCTAAAGAAACCAAGAACAACTGCTCGTGATTTTCGATGAAATTGGCATCAACCCAAAAGACTATGAGCCTACATTTAACTATACTTGGGAGTTTATGAGAATGAAGGGTTGAAAAGCATTAAACAATAATCGTGTTGATGATATTGAAAGAACGGAGTTTATAAATGGTATAAACGGTTAACATACCTCATTAGGTAGGTTAAAATATCATCCGACTTTCTTCTCAAAGAATTTCTCAAGTAACTCTTTATCTTCATTCCATTTATTCAAGATTTCATAGCTTACATGTGGTGGCATTCTTTTAGTCGTTTTTCTCAGTTCATTGAGTCTTACTGGGGATATATTTACATAAAAATAGGGACTCGCTTTGCTATGATTACCTCTTTCTCCGACACCCGCTAAGGCCTCAAATTCACCATTTGGTGATAAGTAATACGTTTTAATATCTTCAACATATCTCCATTTAGCATCCATGAAACGGTAATCCTTTTCCTCAAAAAGCTCAAGTACATCATCCCATTTCAAATCTACGTTAGCAAACTTCAAGAATATTCTTTGAAGTGAAGTGTAAATGGAGTGCATAGTTGTTGTTCGATACTTTCTATTATTGTCAACAGGCGGTATGAATTTTAAAACGAAGTCACTCAGAAGTGCTTTTTCTTCTTTTAACATATCTTATCTATTTTTCTATCTAACTTAAAATCCTACATCTTAACAAAAAACTCTGATGAGCTTCATTGAGGGGCTTAGCAACATTCTTGCCAATTGCTTGAATTCGGTCATAGTAAATATCCTTCAGCTAATCCCCTGTGAATCTTAACTACCACTCCTCATTTGACCGTGAGATGGCTTAGCCAGGCATATATCTTTTTAATGATCATTTTTGTTATAACCCCATTAAGCATCGCCAGAAAGCTCATATTAGAATTAAATACGAATTATCAGAATCTTCAAAAGATTTAGATAACGAAAGCGCTCAAAACCCATTAGAAATCCACAGAAATAAAAGGGTTTGTTTACAATATTTAATGTGCATATATTCCTAATCTATTTTCACCTCCCAAATTCTAAATCACACTGATGACAAACACTATGTTAAGGTATTTTTTTGTCCTAATAGCTATATCACTTACCATATCCTGCTCTAACAAAAGAGGTGTTACCGAAGACCCAGCAAAGGTTATGGATCAATCAGTATCTAATTCACTTGAGCTCAAAACCGTTAATTTATATATTGAAAATTCTGCTAGTATTTATGGTTATGTCAACGGCCCAACAGGCTATGTCAATGTCATCAATGATTTAGCACAATTTCGAAATATCATTAGTGAAACTTCAGCAACATTTAGTTACAAATTAATTAGCGGTAAGAAAGAAGGTATTAAAACTTACGATTTAGGCTCAAATACAGCAGCTTTAAGTGAAGTACTAACCCCAAAAGGACTTGCAAAGCCAACAAGCGGAAATAGTGATTTAAACGACATGTTCAAAAAAGTACTTGAAAGTATAAATGAAAACTCCATTTCATTACTAATATCTGATGGAATCTATGATGTCGGTGATCAAAACAACCCTCTTGGAGCCTTAGAAACTCAGGGACTTGATACTAGAACAACCTTTATTAATGAAGTGAAAAAAAATGACACGCAGATGATTGTGATTAAATTATTCTCTGATTTCAAAGGAACATATTATCACGGAATATCAAAGTCAATGGAGGTAATAGATCAAAAGCGTCCTTACTATGTCTGGGTTTTTGGTCACAAAAAATTACTTGATACTTTCTTTAGTGACGATCGATTATCAGAACTTAAAGAATATGATAATCACGCTGTTTTCCATAAGCTTGGTAGAGATACAGTAGCATCTAGTACAATAGCATTTGGTAATAAAGGACTGAGAAAAAGTCAAGGAGAGACTCATGTCTTAGAAATGTCTGGCAGTTCGAGAACTACATCAATTGCCTTTAGTCTGGCAGTAGATTATTCTGAATTACGATTAAATGAGTCATACCTAACTGACATCAATAATTACAAATCATCAAATGGTTTTGAAATTGAATCTATAAAAACAATTGAAAGAGTTAAGTCTGAAGATGACAAAGTTGACCGCGCTCTAAAAAGCCTTTCATCTATTCAACCTACACATATTATAACTGTAGTCAGATCAGAGTACAAGGGTGGTCTGTGTGAAATATCCTTTATGTCAAATCTACCCGGTTGGATAGCAGCTACTAGCATTCAAAGCGATAATCCTATCAAAGGAAACACAACTCAAACCTTTGGATTCTCAACATTGATAAATGGAATTAATCAAGCATTTCAAGAAGTTTCAGAAAGAAATGAAATTCAAAAATTTACAATTAAACTAAAAAATTAACAGATGGCTTGGCTATATCAATTTCTAGAAGACATTTTAGGGCTATATAAGGAGGAATTCGAATTCATCTTTAATAGGATGTATGAAGAAACCATTTATACGAAAATGGGACTACTGACCCTTTTAATTTCAGGTGGTCTGATGGCTCTCTTTTACTTCCTGTATAATAACCCCTATGCAAAACTTCTACATTGGATAACTGCTATGTTAATATCTGGAGTAATCGTTTCAATAATCACTTTTGGTGTGATAACATCAGGTTTAGCCGACTATTTGGTTGACAGTGATTTAGAAGTTCAAGATTTTACTAAAAACTTACGATTCTGGTATGCAGGCTTAAACTTTGTTTTGGCATGTATTTGCAGCTTTCTCTGGAGTTTAATATTGAGAAAATGGAGTAAAATACAAATGCATATTCCATTTTAATTTTATAAGATATGAGCAAACTGTATTTATTCGGAATTGGAGGAACTGGTGCAAGAGTCATCAAATCTTTGGCAATGTTATTCGCTGCTGGCTGTGAGTTGAAAAACTACAGTAAGGTCATTCCTATCATAATCGACCCCGATTCTGGAAATGGGGATTTAAACCGGACTAAAGAAATATTATCTCTATATCAAAAGATTAGAGCTCAAGTTAGTGAGCCAGATGATTTTTTTAAACAAGAAATCACTACCATAAACAATCTAACCACTGGCAAACCAAGATATAATGATGCTGATTTTTGTTTTGAATTGGAGAATGTGGACCAAGAAAAATTCAAACAGTACATTCATTACTCAAGTTTACCTGATGGGGACAGAGCAATAGTTGATCTTCTTTATTCAAAAGAAAATCTAGAGGCAGATTTAAATGTTGGGTTTAAAGGGCACCCAAATATGGGATCCATAGTTTTGAATCAATTTACTCAATCTGAAGCTTTCAGAAGTTTTGGAAACTCATTTAGTCAAGGGGATTCCATTTTTATAATTAACTCAATTTTTGGAGGAACTGGCGCTGCGGGTTATCCTCTTCTGCTAAAACATTTGAGAAGTGGAGCAGACATAAATCACAGTGAAGCAATCAAGAATTGCGCCATAGGAGCAATTACATATTTGCCTTACTTTAAACTCAAAGAAGGTGAAATAAAATCTGGGACCTTCATAGGAAAATCAAAAGCTGCACTAGATTATTATAATAGAACAATCATCGATAAAGAAATTGATTGTCAGTATTTTCTTGGCGACCTCCACAATAATTCGACATATGATAATCATGTAGGTCAAAAAGATCAAATGAATGATGGACATTTTCTTGAATTAGCTGGTGCGCTTTCAATTTTTGATTTTGATCAGAATACTCCTTCAAATAGGTTAGGGAAGACTATTGTCAAAGAATTTGGTGTTGAGGATTTTGATTCGATGCTCGACTTTAATCATTTACATGATACCGATAGGTCCATTATTAATTTACCAATTCACAAATACTCTTTATTTGCAAACTACCTGAAAGAAGGCCTTGATAAAGCTCTTGGTGTCAGTAGGTGGACTGTTAAAAAAACGGAACTGAATAAGACCTATTTTGAAAGTCCAGAATATCAAAATGAAATCGCAAAGTTTAATGGAAGATATTTGGAATGGTTAACAGAAATATCACGAAATAAACCAGAGTTTCTCCCAAAACTCTTAAGGCAACTCACTGACAAAAGTCTATTTAAAAAGCTTGACATTTTGAATTGTAAAGAAATCGATAATGTAGAAGCTACCAAAGACTATCATACACAGTTGGTTAAACTCTTCGCCACTACTACTGCACACCAATTAGAAAAAGAACGAAATAAAAACTTATAAAATGGCTAAAGTATTTAGAATCCATCAAGGCGGGCAAATAAAGACCGGCTGGTTTGAAAGCTCTAAAATTGGGCCAAATGACCTGAATACCATCATTGCTGATGAAAATCATATTGCCAGCTCTATACCGAGTCCATTTGCAAGAATTGACTTAGTGAAAAGTGCCTTTAGATGGGTCGCCAATAATAAGCTTGATGGAGATAGTGCACAACATAAACTAGTTTCAGACTCCTTAGATGTCGGGCAGTTGTTTTTTTTAAGTCAAAATTCCGAGTATCAAAGTAAAATAAAAATAATCGAATGGGACCCGAATACCGCCTTTGATAAGTTCCGAAAGACAACACACTCAAGTTTATTCGACAGCCTAGAAGTATATTGGAAACGAGACGGAGGGGATGATGGAATCTATAATTTCAATCTAGTCGATAAACTTTATTTGATTTTTTACAATAACAAATTAGTAGGCTCTACATCTCCTTCTACCCTATTCATACCTGCCCCTGATGCATCTTCTGAATATTTAGAAATGGACATCTGGAGGGGTGACGACAAACTATTTGATTCAAAATATGCATCATTAGCTAATAGAGAATTCAGCTACACCAAATACATTTTTTCATTATCTAAAACTCAGGCTTTTACTGCGAATTTTAGAGCAAACGATAAAAATGAATTCTTTGAATATCTTAATAATGTAAGGAATAACTTAAGCTCGGCAAAAAGAGAAGAAATTGAGTTATTAAATGATACAAGTTATTCTGATTATCAACCGTGTTTTACTTCTGAATCAATCGACAACGAAGTATCCATTGCAGGGATCAAACTCGGTCTTTTTAATGAGTCCCAGAAGGATATACGAAAAGAAAGTGACTTTGTGATTAGAAGTACAATTTCAAAAGAAAAGCCTCTTGTCCTTCCTCAAACAAGGTTTAACAAACCTTGGAGATACACATCAAGTGATAATATCTGGTTGCCAGATATTATGGAGGGTAAAATCCCTTCAAAAAACACTAAAACAGGAGAAAAATCGATTCTACCTGTGGATCAAAGTAATTACCCATGGTTAACCGCGGGAAACTTCTTTGAAGAGAAATTAATTACACTTCCTTATAGTATTGATAATGCTCATTTCAATACAAAAGGACCAAGCAAGCATCTTTTACCTCTAACCGAAACGTTTTTTGATTTTTTCGATATAAACGATGTCCCAGATTTACTCAAGTTTAAGGAGCTTTCTAGTGGGACTATGCAGTTCAATTTAAAAATTCCAGTTGGGGTAAATGAGCACATTGAGTTTATACACAATTATGCTAAAGAAGAGCAGCTGATTTGTCCGATATACTTATCAATGACCCCACAATCAATTTCTGATGAAACCAAAACAGAAAGTATACTTGGTTTTGCTATCGACATATTAGAGAAGAGACATAAAAAGGTCTCTTTGTCTGCATTTTCAATGGGTAAAGCAATTGATCTGAGCAATGCAGTAACACGTGATGACGGTATTGTAAAGGGTTCACAATGGTTCTCTAGAGTTTATAAAAGTTTAGAGAAAATTGATAGAATTAACATCAGCCTCGATGGTGCTAGTGGTGTCATAATACCAAAAGAAAGAAAATTCAGAGAAGAGATTTCAAAACTTAGGTTTGCCATAGATTTTGGAACGACCAACACCCATATTGAAATAAGCAAGGACAACCAACCTCCGAAAGCCCTAGAAATAACTAATTCAGATCCGATTTTACTATCACTTCTAGATAAAAAAAATAAAGACACTGGAGAGACCGAAAAAGAATTTAATACACGTTTTGAAAGAGAACAAATCCCTTTCACCATTGGGGAAAATGAACAAGTCAATTTCCCATTGAGAACTGCTCTTTCCTACAATGCCGAAATTGATTTCACAAAGCCGTTATCTTCTTTTCAGCATTCCAATAATTTTCTTTTCTATGAGAAAATGGGTTTGCTCAGAAGTCAAAAGCTAAAAACAGATTTAAAGTGGAGTAATTACAATGACCCAAAAGATGAAATCCTGGTTGAATTATATATTGAATACTTGTTACGTCTTATTCTATTTAATTCAATAACCTTAGGTTGCAAACCTCAAAATGTAGAGGTCACCTGGTTCTACCCTGTTAGTATGGACCAATCTGAATTAAAAATTCTCACGGAAATATGGGAAAATAAATACAAAGCCATATTCAATAGTGAAAACATTGACAACCTCGTAAGAATCCCCGAGAGTGTAGCTCCTTACTTGCATTATAGATCTACGAATGCGGGTCTAAGTATGTCCATAGACATTGGGGGAGGTTCAAGTGACATAGCCGTATTTAATGAAGATCAGTCAAAACCGCATTACATTACTTCCTTCAAATTTGCAGGCAACTCAATATTTGGAGATGCTTACATTGGAACAAAATATGCAGGAAACGCTGATTCCAATGGATTTGTACAAGGCTTTAAAGATGGTGTAAAGAATGTTTTGAAAGGTCATCTAACATATGATTCCATTTTTAAAACAATTCTAGAAGACACAAAAAACTCATCTGATTTTTCCAGCTTTCTATTTAGCCTTGAAAAGGCTAAGGATAACTCTTTTAATTATACGAGAGAACTTCAAAAGCATCCCAAATTAAAACTACCATTTCTAGTCTTCTATGGAGCAATAATATACTATGCTGCCAAGATACAGAAGCATAGTGGTGGAGATGTGCCACAACACTTTTTGTTCAGTGGTACAGCTGCGAAATCAATTAATATCCTTGATTCAAAATCCAACGAATACAGAGAAATCCTCAAGCTTATTAAATACATTTTCGGAAAAGTTTACGATCAAGATTTAGACAATAGAGCCATATCAATTGTCTTAAATACAGAGCCTAAAGAGGTTACTTGTAAAGGTGGCCTAAATGTTAAACTGGGTGAGCAGCTTGATGAAAACAAGGTTCTATTTTGGCTGGGCGGTCATTCAGGCACAGACATAACCTTAGATAAGAATGAAGACCTCAGTAAAACCCCAAAATATAGAGAGGTAGATGATTCATTAAGCTTGGAAATCGAACAGTCCATCAATGAGTTCTACCTCTTATTTGATGAATATATTGATAGTATCAAGTTAGAAGCTACTTTTGGTATTCATTATGATGCATATGATGTATTTAAAGAACATAGGTCTTCTCACATTAGCGATTACTTGAAGCGAGGGTTAGAGTCTTACCATAAAAAGAAAGAAAATCACATTGAAGAGACACTATTCTTCTACCCCTTGACAGGCGTGATGAATAAGTTGGCATTTGAACTTTCCAAAATTAACTAAGATCAAATGTCGTTTAGAATCGCAGTTTTCGTAGTTATCTTTTTGACTTCCTTTTCATTAAGCGGCCAGAACTCAGGCTATGAGTCCGATAGCCTCACTTTTATAAAAGAATCAAAAACCTTAATTATCAGACTCATAGGCGCCTATATGGAGGACTACGAAGCCTATAAACTAGCTACCAAACGAGAACTATCTGATTCTGAAAAGGAAGGGAAGAGATTGTTCAGTTCAAGGTTTATTGAAAAAATCGAGTCTGATCCAGATCCTAATTCACTTTTCGAACAAGTAACCCCTTTTCTAAAAGGAAAAGGTTGGAGTGTGACAGGAGTCAGGTTATTCAATGAATTGGTCGCAAATCAAAAAGAAGAACTCAGAAGTAAGAATAAAACCTTTTGGTTGGAATCAGTTAGTCACAATGTCAATATTGAAATATCAGATGACAATAAAAATGATGCCAACAAAAGAGTAGCATGGAAAAAAGTTCTCGCTAAAATCAATAAAAAGGAGCCTCAAAAAAAGGTTGAATCAGCTAAGATTATTCCCCAGAAGCCAGCCGATCCGGAAACTAACTCCCGTAAAGTATTTAACCCTCTTAATATTGTTGGGTACCTCGCAAGTCTATTAATTGGCTCCATTATTGGGTATAGATTATTTTCTAGAACCATAGTTAGGCGAAACAGGGACTACGAAAAAAAGATTAAAAGCCCAGTCAACGAGCATTTCAAAAGACCGGTTAAACAACCTAGATCGGAACAAGAAGAACACAATCATCAGGAGAAACTACAGAGGTTAGACAAAAACATTAAATTCAAGACCGAACCAGAAACTCGGACTAACGACATAAAAGACCCTAAACCAGATGCTGTTTCAGATGATGACCATAGATCAGAACCCAATCTGGAGCAGGTGCCAGAAAATAAACCTAAAACAAGAACTTTATTCTTCGGCCCGCCAAACACAAAGGGTGGGTTTGAAATTGCCAAAGGTACTAGTACTTCTGAAGGAGTAGTTTACTTTAAAATAGAATGGGAAGAAGGATCGTCCGAAGGTAAAATTGCTTTTGTGCCCAATGAAAATTTATTTGGTAGAGCTTTAGATAGTATAGACCAAAGCATCAAGCCAGTATGTGATATAGACAACTACGAAGGATATACAAAGGCCGAGAAAATCGATCCAGTCAAGGCGGGAAAAGTTTTTCTAAAAAGCGAAGAATGGACAATCGATCCTGAGAATAAAATTAAAATCAGATTAATATAATTCATGGATTACTTCGATATCGAAATCATACTACTATCTATTTTTGTAATAGCACAACTAGGGACATCCTATAAATGTTGGCACCTAATTGCTCAATTTAAAACCACGTTTGATTCCCTATTAGAAATTCAATTCTTCACATTACCAAGGGCGTACGCAAGCTTGGATGACGCATTAGACTATATCTCCGAATATGAAGAAGATACAGAGATTGAAGAAGGAGATATTAAAATCCCCCTTGTGAATTACTCTTCCAACCATGAGGTTGCCGAAAGGATACACGATTCAATTAATAAGTATTTGCTGAGTAATTTTGGAGCACCTGTGAATTTCAGCATTATCAAAGACATGATTGACAGAGAAGTAGATGTCAAGGATGATGAAATAAGCCAATTAGTTTCAACTCCCCTTTACCTTGGTCTGGCAGCTACAATGACTGGTATTATTTTAGGTCTTATATCAATGCCAAATGTTAGCAATGACGATTTCTCAGAAGCGATAAACGTACTTATCAATGGTGTTAAATATGCAATGGCAGCAAGTTTGATTGGGCTTGGATGTACAACAGCACTCTCTTCATGGGTTTACAAAAATGCTAAAAGACATTTATTGAATAGTAAAAACGATCAACTCTCATATTTACAAGCGAAACTTCTTCCTGCTTTGATACAAGCAGAGGATACGGGCATAACGGGTCTAAAACATAGTATTGATCAGTTTACAAGACAAGGAACCAAAATAGCAGATAGCCTAAAAATTGCATCGACAAATACATCCGAAGGGCTAACTAGTCAACTTGAAATTATTGAGAAAGTGGAAAGGCTCAACATGAGTAAAGTCACCAAAAATAACCTCGAACTTTTTGATCGATTAGAAAAGAATATGGTCTCATTTGAGAAGTTTGGGCATCATATTAATTCAATAGAGAACATTGCCGCTCATTTGGATGCTTTTGCGCATAAAACAAGAGATATAGATTTAATAGCGAATGAGATTAGAGAAAATGTCCAGGAGGTAAATTATAATACTCAAGAATCAAAGAAACTCACTGAATTCCTTACTTCGCATTTCCAACAATTAGAGGCCCATGGTTCCAAGGTGAAATTAGCTGTTGACCTTACTGAGTCCTATTTTGCTGAAGCTATTGATAAACTAAAAGAACAAATATCAAGCATCGTTAAAATTTATACTAAATCTGCAGATACTCATGAAATCGAACTCGAAAGAATATACAATGAAATAGGTGGAAAAATCAAGCAAGTCACAGAAGCTCATATCAAGGAATATCAAAAATTGTATTTGGACGCACCTACTCATTTCAATGAACTAAAAAAACTCAACCTATTGGAAGAACTATCTTCCATATCGTCAAACACACAGAATGCCAGTTCTACTCTTTCTGATATGGATGCTCAACAGGAAGTTATTTCAGATAATGGAAAAGCATTAAATGATTTAGTGATTAAAGTGACAGATAAATTAGACTCTTTAGACAGTAAATATGACACTCTATCTAAAAGCGTCTCCACTCTAAACCAACTTATATCAAATATTGAAAAACAATCAACCAATCAAGGCATAATTAAGAAGTCAACCTCGATAGAAAAACCGCTTGACAAGCCAAAGAAATCAAAACAAGGATTAGCCAAGGAAAGTGACATTAGTGAAACCACTATTATCGAACCTATCAAAAAAAACTATCTAAATAAATTCAAAGGTTATATTAAGTCAGTCTTTAGAAAAAAGGAAAAATAAGAACTATAATTTATAGGAGTCATCTTGATGAATAGCTCTCAAAGCATGAAGTCAATATCTATACAAATACTTGAAGAGAACATTAATTTATATAGCATTTTTAACACAAGGCTTTCTATTTTTAGGAGGCTGTACTTCTCGTTCTGAACTAAAAGAAAAGGCTGCAAATAGACAGTTTAAAGATCAACCATCGAAGCCTAATAGAAATAAAGTTGAACCTGAAAGGCAGGAGATATTAGGGAAACCCAAGTCAGACGGATCAAGTCTAGTTGACTTATTTAAAAACAATAAAGAAGGTGTTTTCTTGATTTACACATCAGATGGAGACAAAACATTTCAAGGCACAGGTTTTTTCATTTCTCAAGACGGCATAGGTATCAGTAATTATCATGTGTTTGAAGGTACATCTGAAGGGCTAGAGGTAATAAAGCTATCCAATAATCGACAACTAAAAATAGAACGAATTATCAAAAAAGATGAAGACAATGATTATATCATTTTTCAGGTAAAGACCAATTCAAAGGTGCCGTTTTTGAGTATAGCGCAAAGCCTTCCAAGCATTGGAGAAGAAGTTTTCGCTATTGGAAACCCTAAAGGTTTAGAACAGACTTTATCTCAGGGTATTATTTCGGGTTATAGAGACGATATGAAATATCTTCAAACCACTACCGAAATCACAAACGGGAGTAGCGGAGGACCACTCTTAAACATGAGAGGAGAAGTAGTTGGTATTACAACTTCTGGTTACGGGGAGGCAAACCTTAATTTCGCCATTAACATAAAAAAGTTGAATCTAAACCGCGTGATTTATTGATACTCATATAGATAAATAGAATGCTCATTTTACTGATAAAAATGGCTTCATCACTTCAAGTCAAAAAGCTGAATGAGAATTAACTAATTCCAATAAACTCGTTAATGAAAAGCAAAAACAACAACTTTTTTTGGGTAGGCTATGCTGATCTGATGACAAGCCTTTTTTTTATAATGCTAGTGCTATTTGTTGTGATGTTTTCTGCCATGAAAAACGAACAAAATAAGCTCCAATTAAAATTAGAAGAATTCAATAAAATTGAAGAGATCAAGAGGGCTGTGAATAACCTTGATCCTAAATATTTTAAATACGATGAAGTAAATAAGCGTCATGAGTTAGCTGTTGATGTAATCTTTAGATCAGGCAACTATGATATTCCAGAGGAAAGCAAAGCCAATCTTGTAAGTGCGGGTTTAGAGCTGCAAAACATCATTAACAATATCCCAAAAGAACAAAACATTAGGTACTTAGTAATCATAGAAGGAATGGCCGCTAGATACACTAACGCAACAGAGCTTTGGAGAAATAGTGATCCTAAACAAATAGAAGACACTTATCTACTAAGCTATAACAGAGCCAAATCTCTTTACAAATTCTGGAAAGATCGTGGAATAAACTTTGATGAAAGCATTTTTGAAATTGTTCTTGCCGGCAGCGGTTGGTTTGGTGCAGGTAGATATGTGGATGAGAATGAAGGAAAAAATAAAAGATTTCTGATTCAAATCTTGCCAAAGGTTGGCCTTATTCAGGAAGCAAACTGAGCTTTTCAAGAGAGTTCATATATAAACAATAGCAAATGAGATATTAGATTGAATGAAGCCTATTTATCAAAAAACAGGCCTCGACCTCTCCTACTATCAATATTGAAAAACTAAACCTTACCAGTTTAAAGATCTATCAAAAATGAGGAGTGCCAAATTACTAATACTCGTATTATGCATCATATCATGTCAGCAGAATGATAAAAGCGAAATCGAGAGTTATGAAAATGAAATATCAAAACTCAATTCGGTTATTGCAGAAAAAGAGAGTCTCGTTGCTGATTTAGCTGATGCTTTAAAAGCTGAGAAAATTGGCAGCACTGCAATTCAACAAGTAGGTTCAGACCTAAACGCTTTTGAACAACTACTGGAGGCACAGATTAATTTGAATGAATACAATTCGCAATCAATGTATAATTTAACCAGCTATGAATTTCTATCACCCAACCTGGTGTCAGCACAATACAGTGACGGACATAATTACATCGAGAAAAAACTAAGTCTTTATCTATTCAATAATACCTTAAAAATAAGCCAAGATTCAAACGAAATAAAATAACGCACGCACCTTTATCCTATCACTTATACCTAATTACAAAACTAAACAGCTACTCATAAAAAGGCAATCATCAAAGGTGAGTTCTAATGGCTAAACCCAATACTCAAAAGAACAAATAGCGACTCAATTTGGTCGGTTTGCTTTTAATAACGCCTTATCTTAATAAATTTGGTGAATATGAACCAGTCAATCAAAGGATAGGACTGAGGGTAAGCCTTTTGTAGAAAAGGCTCATAAAACGAACAAGAGAATAAGCAAAACATGGCAATAAAGAAATCAGAGTTATACAGCTCGCTTTGGGCGAGTTGTGATGAGTTAAGAGGCGGTATGGATGCCAGCCAGTACAAGGATTATGTACTGGTAATGTTGTTTATTAAGTACATCAGCGATAAATGGGTAGGACAACCCTTCCCTCCAATTACAATCCCCCAAGGTGCTAGTTTTAAGGACATGGTGGCGCTGAAAGGTAAGACGGACATAGGCGACCAAATCAATAAGAAGATTATCGCACCGCTAAAGGAAGCGAACCATCTGGCAGACATGCCCGACTTCAACGATGTGAACAAGCTGGGTGACGGCAAGGACATGGTTGACCGCTTAACTAACCTCATTACCATCTTCCAAAAGAAGGAACTGGACTTTAGTAAGAACCGTGCAGAAGGTGATGACATCTTGGGCGATGCCTACGAATACCTGATGCGACACTTCGCTACAGAAAGCGGCAAGAGCAAAGGCCAATTCTATACCCCTGCTGAGGTGAGTAGAATCATGGCGATGATTATCGGTATTTCTGATGACCAAACGAGTGGTAACACCACCGTTTATGACCCTACCTGTGGGTCAGGTTCATTGTTGTTACGTATAGGTTCGGCAGCTAAGACTAAGGTAACACTTTACGGTCAGGAAAAGGATTCTGCTACTTCTGCCCTATCCAGAATGAACATGATTTTGCATGACCAAGCAGATGCAGAAATCAAGCAAGGAAATACCTTGGCTAATCCACTTTTCTTAGAGAATGGCGTGATTAAGCAGTTCGACTACGTGGTGGCCAATCCTCCGTTTAGCGATAAACGTTGGGAAAATGGGCTATCCATTCCTAACGATGAACCAAACAGTCGTTTTACAGGCTTTGGTGTGCCGCCATCTAAAAATGGTGATTTTGCCTATTTGCTTCACATTATTCGCTCTATGAAACGTAACGCCAAAGGGGCGGTTATTCTTCCTCATGGCGTACTTTTCAGAGGAAATGCCGAAGCGGAGATTCGTACCAACCTCATTAAGAAGGGTTATATCAAAGGAATTATTGGTTTACCTGCCAACTTGTTTTATGGTACGGGTATTCCAGCCTGTATCATCTTAATGGACAAGGAAAATGCTCAGAACCGCAAGGCTGTTTTTATGGTAGATGCCAGCAAGGGCTTTATCAAAGACGGTAACAAGAACCGTTTGCGTGAGCAAGACATCCGCAACATTACCGATGTATTTAATGAACAGGAAGAAGTACCTGGCTACAGTCGTATGGTTTCCATCCATGAGATTGAACAAAACGAGTACAACCTCAACATACCTCGCTACATCGACAGTCAAGAAAAAGAAGACATCCAAGACATAAATGCCCACTTAAATGGAGGCATTCCTAATGCCGATATTGAAGAGCTACAACAATATTGGAAAGTGTACCCTAACTTAAAGAAGAGCCTGTTTGAGGACTTGCGAACTGGCTACTCTGCTTTACGGATAGACGCTACTGAAATCAACGACAGTATTTACCAACACCCTGAGTTTACGGCTTTCATTGCCGAAATGGATAAACTCTTTGAATCATGGGCCAAAGAGAATATTCCGTACCTCAAGGGGCTAAAAACAAACTGCCATCCAAAACAAGTAATAGCGACACTAGCAGAAAGCTTGCTAGACGAGTACTACGACAAGCCCTTGATTAACAAGTACAACGTGTACCAGCACCTACTGAGCTACTGGAACGAAACAATGCAAGATGATGCCTACATCATTTCTTACGATGGTTGGAAAGCAGAAACCTACCGCATTCTGGTAGAGAACAAGCAGAAGAAAATGGTAGACAAAGGCTGGACTTGTGACCTTGTGCCTAAGGGGTTGGTAATTGACCGCTACTTCCAAGCAGAAAAACAAGCCTTGGCAGTGTTGGAGGCCAAAAAAGAAGCTTTAGCTGCGGAAATAGTAGAACTGGAAGAAGAGCATGGTGGGGAGGAAGGCCTCTTTGCGGAGCTAGACAAGGTAAACAAAGCTGAAGCCCAAAAGCGGATTAAAGTCCTACTGAAAGAGAAAGATAACGACTCATTTGATGAGCTAAAAGTACTCAATGAGTATGTTAGCCTGCACTCAGAAGTAGCCGCTACTAATAAGGCGATTAAAGTAGCAGAACATGTACTGGATAATTTACTCTACGCCAAATACCCAACACTTACCGAAGACGAAATAAAAACCTTGGTGGTAGATGATAAGTGGCTGAAAACCATGGAAACGGCTCTGAGAGGAGAAATTGACCAGATTAGCCAACGCCTTACCAACCGCATAAAAGAACTGGCAGAACGCTACGATACACCTCTACCAACTTTGGTAAATGAAACCGCTAGCTTGGAAGCTACAGTAAATGAACACTTGGCTAAAATGGGGTTTGTATGGAATTAGGAATGCCAATCATGCCGAAAGATAATACTTTGGCCATACAGAAATGGGCAGAAAAGCCTTTGAAACAAATAGCACCGCTTCAAAGAGGGTTCGATTTACCAAGTTCACAGTTAACGATGGGTCCATACCCTGTTGTTTACTCAAATGGAATTGTTAATTACCATAATAAGTACATGGTCAAAGCACCCGGAATAGTGACAGGACGTTCAGGGACGATTGGAAAAGTGACATATGTGACACAAGATTTCTGGCCTCATAATACGTCTCTATGGGTTACTAATTTTCACGGTAACGATACGAAGTTTATATACTACCTATATCTATTCATTGGATTAGAACGATTTTCTACTGGTTCAGGAGTTCCTACTTTAAATAGAAATGATGTACACGATTTTCGTGCTTCACTCCCACCAATCCACGAACAAAAAGCCATAGCCCAAGTGCTTTCCGATACGGATGCATTGATACAAGCCCTTGAAAAAAAGATAACCAAGAAGAAAAGCATCAAAAAAGGAGTGATGCAAAAATTGCTTACGCCTAAGGAGGGGTGGGTTACAACTCCTTTAACAGAAGTAGTAGATTATACGCACGGTAAGGCTCATGAAAAAGATATTGTTGAGAATGGAAAGTATGTAGTAGTGAACTCAAAGTTTATATCCCAAGATGGTGCAGTTGTTAAGTATTCAAACAGCAATTTTTGTAAAGCAAAATCAGGAGATATACTAACGGTGCTAAGTGATTTGCCAAATGGAAAAGCACTGGCAAAATGTTTTCACGTAACAGAAGATGATAAATATGCTGTTAATCAGCGGATTTGTATTTGGAGACCGAAAAAGGGTAATTACCCAATCTTTTTAAAATACCTTCTAAATAGAAACAAGTATTTCCTAGCTCTTGATGATGGAGTAAGTCAAACTCACATTCTCAATCATCACATAGAAAAATGTGAAATATCAATCCCTGCTGATTTTGATGAACAAAAAAAGATTGGCACTATTCTTTTCGATTTAGATAAAGAAATAGCTCAGATAGAACAAAACCTTTCAAAATTCCAATTCGCCAAACAAGGCTTGATGCAGCAGCTACTTACGGGCAAAATAAGGTTGGTATAATGAGTTTATCAGCACAGCATATTATTACCGTACAGGAGTTGTTAGCTACGCAAACGCTGGCGCTACCTGTTTATCAACGGCCCTATAAATGGAACACCACGCATGTATCGCAGCTACTAGAGGATATTAGCCATTTTAGCAAAAAGCAGGCTTACCGGCTAGGCACTATTGTAATACACGAAGAAAAGAAAGAAGGTGCAACTATTAACAATATAGTAGATGGGCAGCAGCGTACCATTAGCCTGTTGCTTATAGCAAGGGCCATAATAGCAAATAAGGCACAATACCAGAACCCTGTTTTGCTTCGGAAATTGGAGAGCATTGAAAGGCATCTCATAGGATTTGAATTTACAAGTACCATTTCTAAGTTCAACATAAAACGGAATTTTCAGGAGATTCAGCGAATAGTTACTCGCCTTACCGAAGAACAGATTTTTTTTCTTTTTGACAAATGTGAATTGGTTCAGTTTGTACTAACCGATATTACAGAAGCCTTTCAGTTTTTTGATGCCCAAAATGCAAGAGGAAAAGACCTCGATCCACATGATCTGTTGAAGGCATTTCACCTGAGAGAGTTTTCGAATCAAGACATAGCATTGCAAAACAAAATAGTAGAGCAGTGGGAAAACACAAAGTCAAAAGAACTAGCCAAGGTCTTTTCAGAATATCTGTATCGTATTAAAGGTTGGGTAAATGGAAATTCGTCCCGACATTTTGATAAAAATGACATTCCAATGTTTAAAGGGTTGCGACTTGACGAAACCGAAGCGTACCCTTATACCTTACCCCTACGGATTTCACATTATTTTACCGATAACTACAATAGCAATATTGATAGAAAGATAGACAACAACAAGCGAGACTTTCCTTTCCAACTCGATCAGATTATTATTAACGGTAGGCGCTTCTTTGAATTTGTAAATTATTATAAGGGAATTATTGACCAGCTAGACCATCAAAATTTCAGCGAGTTACCCTTAGACGACAAGAGCAAAGAAGTAATTGTATGTATTCAAACCTATGGTTCTCGCCATAGAAGAGGAGACCAATATACCAGAGCACTATTTGATTGTGCACTCATTTTTTACATAGATAAGTTTGAGTACGAAAACATATCTCGTGCAGTAGAAAAGATATTTATATGGGCTTACACCCTACGTTTAAAGTATAAAAATCTTGGTTTTGCATCGGTAGATAACTACGTGGTTGATGAATCCAATCTTTTTAAAATAATAAGCCAAGCCATTACGCCTGCGCCATTAATTAATCTACCACTAAAGAATATTGAACTCGTAAAAGGGTCTAAAATTAAAGAGGTGGTAGCCCAATTTAAAGCTTTAAAGTACTATGAGTAAACTCACTACTGGTATTAAGGAATTAAATATCCAGCAACTGCTAGATGGTAGTGATATGTACATGATACCAATCTATCAGCGCAATTACGCCTGGGAAGAAAAAGAGATTGAACAACTTATTCAAGACGTTTTAGATTACATCCCAAAAACTAAAGACGCAAAGGAAAAGGACTACTTCATTGGCACCTTAATAATCAATGAGAAAAACGTCAATAATCAAATCCTTTTCGAGACTATAGATGGTCAGCAGCGATTAACAACTCTAAGCATCCTTACCAGTGTAATCAAACACAAGTTGGGTCTAGATTGGTATAGCACAGTAAATCTAACATTTGAGAGCAGAGCCAAATCAACGGATACACTGCTTGATATTTTTCAAGAAAACATCCACAATAAAAACAAAAAACACAATGACAATATCATTAATGGATACAACCTCATTGTAAAACACCTAGACAAAAAGCTGATTGAAGCCAAAGTTTCTCTCCAAGCATTTGCTGATTTTTTATTTTCCAGAGTACAAATAGTGAGAGTGCAAGTACCTACAGACACAGACTTAAACCACTATTTTGAAATTATGAATACTAGAGGGGAACAGCTAGAAAAGCATGAAGTGCTAAAAGCTTCCCTTTTAAACGAGTACAATGCCATTGAAGATGAAGAGGAAAGATTTCAGCGCTTCTCAGTATTCAATACCATTTGGGAGGCAGCTTCGGACATGAATTACTACATGCAGTATCGGTATCAAACGAGTAGCAATAATAAAAATGCTGATGTAAGAACAAAGTTGTTTGGAGAATACTGGAATTGGATAGAGGTAGATAATTACGATGAGTTATTTGATGTATTAAACCAAAAGGAGGCAAAACAAATACAAGAAGAATTAACCATTGAGGAAATCATTGAATCCAAAAAAACCTTTAACCCAGAGACAGACAAACATGAGGAGTCGGATAGATTTACTACGGTAGTCAATTTCCCCAATTTTCTTCTACATGTACTGAGAATTCAGGAAGGAAGCGATGATGTTGTTTTAGATGACAAGAAACTGCTGGAAACGTTTAAATCAATTCTGGCTAAAAAATCCAACAAGGTTGAATTTGTAAATGAATTCATTTATAATTTATTCAAAACCAGATTCCTTTTTGATACTTACGTTATAAAAAGAGAAGATGCTAACGGCAAGGAAGCTTGGAGTCTTAAATGCTTACAGCGATACGAAAAATCTAAAGCCAGCTATATAAATACATTTGATGAAGACAATCAAAAGATAATCATGTTGCTCTCAATGTTTCATGTGTCTACTCCGACCATGATTTATAAACATTGGCTCAATGCAACTCTAAATGTTCTTCACTCAAATAATGATGTAGGAAATGAAATTGATAGTGAGAAATACATCTCCTTTTTAGAGCATTTTGCTAAGGATTTATTGCTTCACAGATTCCTTACAAAGGATGAACCTGTTGACTACTATGCTCTTACCTACGAACCCGATTCGATAAAATTAATTGACTATGAAATTTCATATAATCATGATAAGTTGATGTATGGAAATATTAAAAACAACCTTGTCTTTAACTTTTTAGATTACATATTATGGGCAACAAAATACCCAGACCATATTGAGAAGTTCGAGTTTACTTTTCGAAGTTCTGTAGAGCACTACTATCCGCAAAACCCCATAGGTGGTGAACCTTTGGATGACCTAAATGCGCTGCATTCTTTTGGCAATCTATGTCTTATTAGTCATAGCAAAAACTCAAAGCTCAATAATCATCTACCATCCGCAAAAAAGGACTATTTCGAAAAATCTGAAAGCAAGCTGCCGATGGACTCCATAAAATTAAACGTAATGGCATACGGGTATAACCCATCTAAATGGGGAGTTGAATCCATTAAAGAACATAAAGAGGAGATGATTGACCAGTTTAATCATTTCATAAAATCACTATCCAATGACTAAAGTTGGCCAAACTGAGCGCATCACGCAAAACCGCATTGTTCATCTCTTTCAAGAAAAAGAAGGATTAAACTATAACTACCTAGGCGATTGGGAAGAGCGTGAAGGCAACAGCAATATTGAGGTAGCCTTGCTTACCAAGTACCTAGAGCGACAGGGCTATTCTTCTGCCCATATCAGTAAAGCTATTTTTGAATTGCAGTCTGTTGCTACCAATTTCAACGATAGCCTGTATACCACCAACAAAGCAGTATATGAACTGCTACGTTTTGGGGTGAAGGTGAAAGTAAACGCTGGCGACAACTATGAAACTGTTAAGCTTTTCAACTGGACAAATCCTTTAGACAATGACTTCGCCATAGCCGAAGAAGTCACCTATAGAGGCAACAAGACTAAGCGCCCGGACATTGTAATCTATGTCAATGGTATTGCGCTAGGAATACTAGAACTCAAACGAGGCATCGTAGATATAGGAGAAGGCATCCGCCAAAACATTACCAACCAACAAGACCGCTTTATACAACCCTTCTTTAGCACCGTTCAGATCCTGTTTGCTGGCAACGATTCCGAAGGGCTCCGATACGGAACTATCAACACCGAGGAGAAATGGTATTTAAATTGGAAGGAAGACATTGAAGATACCAGCCAACTTATGCTCGACAAGTACCTCCAAAAGATGTGTAACAAAGAGCGATTGATGGAACTGTTGTACAATTTTATATTGTTCGATGGCGGAATCAAGAAATTACCACGTGTACACCAATACTTTGGGGTTAAGGAAGCTGAGAAGTTTGTTAAACGCTATGAAGGCGGTATCATTTGGCATACACAAGGCAGTGGCAAGAGTTTGACCATGGTGTACTTAGCCAAGTGGATATTGGAAAATAATCCGAATGCACGTATTGCAATCCTTACTGACAGAACCGAACTAGACAAACAGATAGAGGATGTATTCACCGATGCAGGTGAGAGTATTTACCGTACCAGTAGTGGTAGTGATTTAATGGCTCAATTAGGCCAAGAAAAGCCACGCTTACTGTGTTCCCTAGTACATAAATTCGGCAAGAAGGACACTAAAAATTTCGAGAGATTTATCAAAGAATTATCCGAGAACCCCATCCCTATTGCTGGAGAATTGTTTGTATTTGTAGATGAGTGCCACAGAACTCAAGGCGGTAAATTGCACCGAACAATGAAAGCCATGTTGCCTAATGCGGTATTCATCGGTTTTACGGGTACTCCCCTTCTCAAAAAGGATAAACAAACTAGTTTGGAAGTTTTTGGTAAATACATCCATACCTACAAGTTCAACGAAGGTGTGGAAGATGGTGTAATCTTGGATTTGATGTATGAGCCACGCGACATCGACCAACACCTTACCTCTGAAACCAAAGTAGACGAATGGTTCAAGGCAAAAACCAAAGGGCTAAACGATTTTCAAACATCGGAGCTCAAAAAGAAATGGGGTACAATGCAGAATGTGCTCAGTAGCCGTTCGCGTATGGATAAAATTGTAGCTGACATCACCTTTGATTTTACTACCCAACGATTGCTTGAGTATGGTAAATTCAATGCTATTCTAGTGGCCAACTCAATTTACGAAGCCTGTGAATATTATAAACTTTTTCAGAAAACAGGGTTTAAAGGAAAGTGTGCCGTTGTAACCTCTTACAACCCTCAAACTAGTGATGTAACCACGGAAGATACTGGTGCAAATACAGAAACACAGAAAGAAGCTATTTACAATTTGTATGAGGAGCTTCTGAAGAATGTTGAGACATTGCCGAATAAGACAAAGACAGAAAGTTACGAAGATTGGGCAAAACTCAAGTTTAAGAAAGAGCCTGCTAATATGAAGATATTGGTGGTAGTGTCTAAACTACTTACAGGTTTCGATGCACCAAGCTGTGCCTACATTTACCTAGACAAGACCATGCAAGATCATGGCTTGTTCCAAGCCATTTGTAGAACCAACCGTGTGAATGGCGAAGAAAAGGACTTCGGTTACATTGTGGATTACAGAAACCTATTCGATAGTGTCGGAGCGGCCATATCGGTTTACACTTCGGAATTAGACTTGGATAATTTTGAAGACAAGGACATCGGCATCATGCTCCAAGATCGATTAGCGCTCTCCAAGAAACGGTTAGATGATGCTTTAGAAGCGTTGGCCATTTTATGCGAACCTGTAAAGCCACCCAAAGGAACTTTGGAGTACATCCATTACTTCTGCGGCAACCCTGAGAAAGAAGAAGACCTCAAGGAAACGGCTGCACAACGTACTTTACTGTACAAAAGTACGGTTGCCCTCATCAGAGCATACGCCAATACAGCAGACGAAATGGAAGAAGCTGGCTACTCAGTTAAAGAGGCTGCTGACATCAAAAAAGAACTCGATTTCTATCTTAAACTACGTGAAGAAATAAAGAAAGCATCAGGTGAAACGCTAGACCTCAAGACTTACGAGGCAGACATGAGACATCTGATTGATACTTACATTCAAGCGGACGAGCCGGAGAACATCTCTCCTTTTGGGGATATGTCACTGTTGGAAATCATAACAAACTCTGGTATTGCAGAGGCAGTAGATTCTTTACCAAGCGGCATCAAGAAAGACAGAGGAGCAATAGCAGAAACCATTGAAAACAACGTAAGGAAAAAGATCATAAATGAGCATCTCTTGAATCCAGAATTCTTCGAGAACATGTCCAAACTTCTAGCCGAGCTCATAAAAGAGAGAAAAGCAAATGCAGTCAGTTATGAAGAGTATTTGAGGCGAATTGCTGAATTAGCGCAACAAGTAAATGCTGGCCAAGGCAATGACACACCTTCGACACTAAAAACCAAAGGTGCGCGCTCCTTATATGATAACTTGGGCAAAAATGAAGAGCTAGCAATCAAGTTAGATGAAGCTATTCGCACACAAAGTCCAGCAGACTGGAGAGGTAATAAAGCAAAAGAGAACATGATTAAGCGAAGCATATATGATGTATTAGTAGCAGGACAAGACTCATATTATGCTTCAAATATGGAAGCAGCAGAACCCACAGGTGAATACGGTCTGGAATACCAAGTAGAAATTATTTTTGACATAGTAAAAGAACAGGTAGAGTATTGATGCAAATAGAACTCGGTAATATTAGTATTGATGTAGAGCAGAAAGACATTAAGAACATCCACTTAAGCGTCTATCCACCTTACGGTAAGGTACGCATTGCTGCGCCAAGCAAAATGGACCTGGACACGATTCGTGTGTTTGCAATATCAAAACTGCAATGGATAAAGAAACAACAAGAAACCCTCTTATCACAAGAGCGAGAAACACCACGAGAGTTTATCAACCGTGAAAGTCATTACTTTTTAGGCAAACGCTATTTATTGAAAATCAAAGAACATGACGCTAGTCCCAAGGTAGAAATAGACCACAAGTATATTCATTTGTATGTTCGTCCTAATACTAGCCAAGACAAACGCAGAGAAATTATTGAAGGCTGGTATAGAGCAGAATTGAAGAAGATTGCACCCAAATTGATTGCTAAATGGGAAAAGAAAATTGGAGTAAAAAGCAATCATTATGGTATCAAGAAAATGAAGACCAAATGGGGTACCTGTAACACAGAGGCAAAACGAATTTGGTTGAACCTAGAGCTTGCCCGAAAACCGACTGAATGCTTGGAGTACATTATTGTCCATGAGTTAATCCACCTCCTAGAACGTAGCCACAACGCTCGTTTTGTTAAATACATGGACGAGTTCATGCCCAAATGGCAATTTTACAGAGACGAATTAAACAGGCTACCCTATAGCCATGTAGATTGGGGGTATTGAAATATGCAAATTCATCGAAACCTACATTGAATTCATAAAAACGCTTTTTTTTCCAGAACCCGAACATGCCGTTTTTCAAAGTGCAAACGGCAGTTGCGGGAGTTTCATAAGCCGTTCGTTGCCATTACAAGACGTTCGAATTACCGTTCGATCATATCCGAACGCCTGAGATAAGCCGTTCGTTAGTATCCGAACGCGTTGCATAAGCCGCTCAGGGGCGTTCGCGAACGGCTGAACGCAGGTAATAGATCAAAAGAATATCCGTATTCAACATTCACCGATAGATAAGAACCGGTTAGCGATCCAGATAAGCAATAGTTAACCGGTTGCGATTCCGGATTCATCGGTTATTCACCGTTTAATCGGTTGGTTAATGCTTCCAATAACTATAGTACCCCGTTCGGTAGGCGTTCACTCTGCCGTTCGTTAGCATCACAACGCGTTCCAGATGCCGTTGGGGACGTCCGAGAACGGGTGAGCGCTGGTAATAGATATCGTATGCTACAATAGCAATGAGAAGATCCGTATTCAGCATTCATCGATAGATAAGAACCGGTTAGCGATCCAAATAAGCAATAGTTAACCGTTTGCTATACTGGATTCATCGGTTATTCACCGTTTTATCTGGTTGGTTAATCCCTAAACCGCATTGGCAGCCCGTTCGGTAGGCGTTTGCGAACGAGTGAACGCTGGTAATAGATCAATAGTAGATGAGTATGTAATATTCATCGATTGATAAGAACCAGTTAGCGATCCAAATAAGTAATAGTTAACCGTTTGCTATACTGGATTCATCGGTTATTCACCGTTTTATCTGGTTGGTTAATCCCTAAACCGCATTGGCAGCCCGTTCGCTAGGCGTTCGCTCTGACGTACGGAAGTATCCGAACGCGTTGCATAAGCCGTTCAGGTGCGTTCACGAACGGGGTGAACGCAGGCATTAGATATAGTAAGTTCCGATAGCAAAGGAAAAACCCGTATTCAACATTCATCGATAGATAAGAACCAGTTAATTATCCAGATAATCAATAACTCACCGTTTAAAGCGAGATCTAAACTAGTTATCAACAGCTTAATCAGGTTGATTTAGTTTAATGCACCTTTATGAATGGGTCAAAGCTATCGGCAACCTCCCATGCCCATTTACACCATTCAGGACTTTTTAATTCTCCCCTCTTAGCTTCCTTAATGAACTTTCGCAACAGTTCTGCTTTGTGCCAATCTTCTGATTCCTTAATCAAGTTATCGACCTTCTCTTTTTCAACCCGTACTCTCTCTTCTTTGGCCTTGCGTATATTTTCTTGCCGTTCACGTTCGATCCACCTGAGTCTGTTTTCCTCATTTGACTCTTGTTCCTTTTTGGACAACACCTCTAGTGTACCGAAAATATTGGGTAAATACTCATAGAGTGGCTTTTTCGAGTTTTCATAACTCCTTTCTTGGAACCTCCCGAATCTAAATACCAAAATACCCGAGGGAACTCCTGTTGACCAACTATACACTGGGTCTGGCACACGTTTTTCCTTTTCTCTGAGTTTGAAAGGAAATTCGATTCCATTCACGATAATTTGAGAATTTTTCCACTTTACATTAAACTCATATCCACGCTGTTTTGCTATGAATACAAAAAAGGTCATAAATTCTATTGCCTCTTTATTAGTTTTATTTGTCACGGAAATCGAAAAATGATCGGCTCCAGTAGCACCATAGTCATTTGGCCTCCTATTTTGTTTCTGATCACTCAAAAGTATTCTTTCAGCTATGATCACCTCGGAAGGTCTCTTTAAATTTTTTCTATTTTTTATGTTGTTCAGTTGAACTGATACTTCCTCGATTACCGTGGCTCTTAACTCGTCTTGTAAACTTTTGTCTTGCGTAAAATTCATAGTTCGATCGGATAGATTAAGCTTAGAAACTAATTCGGTATTCCGTCCAACAGGCGTTTGACTTGCCGTTCTGTCATATCCGAACACCTAAGATAAGCCGTTCGGGGCATTCGCGAACGAGTGAACGCTGTAATGTGATCCAAATGAGCAATAGTTTACCGTTTACGAAACTGGGATTCATCAGTAAATCTGGTTGGTTAATACTTCCATGCTTCCAATAACTATGCACCACCGTTCGGTGGTCGTTCGGTCTGCCGTTCGTTAGTATCCGAACGCGTTACCGATGCCGTTCAGGGCGTTTGCGAACGGTTGAACGCGAGTAATAGATATCTTATGCTACAATAGCAACGGGAAGATCCGTATTTAACATTCATCGATAGATATGAACCGGTTAGTGATCCAAATAAGCAGTAGTTAACCGTTGACAATCTGGATTCTTCGGTTGTTTACTGCTTAATCCGGTTGATTAATATCTACAACCACAATGACACCTCGTTCGGTAGGTGTTCGGCTTGCCGTTCGTTAGTATCCGAACGCGTTGCATAAGCCGTTCAGGGGCGTTCGCGAACGAGTGAAAGTGCGTAATAGATAAAGAGAATATCCGTATTCAACATTCATCGATAGATAAGAACCGGTTAATGATCCAGATAAGCAATAGTTAACTGGTTGACAATCTGGATTCTTCGGTTATTCACCGTTTAATCTGGTTGGCTAATACCTAGTAACCGTATTGGCAGCCCGTTCGGTAGGCGTTCGGCTTGCCGTTCGTTAGCCTCAGAACGCGTTACAGATGCCAGTTCGGGGCATTCGCGAACGGGTGAACGCAGGTAATAGATATCGTATGCTAAAATAGCAATGAGAAGATCCGTATTCAACATTCATCGATAGATAAGAACCGGTTAGCGATCCAAAAATGCAATAGTTAACCGGTTGACAAACCGGATTCATCGGTTACCCACCATCTAATCTGGTTGGTTAATACCTAGTAACCGTATTGGCAGCCCGTTCGGTAGGCGTTCGGCTTGCCGTTCGTTAGTATCCAAACGCGTTGCATATGCCGTTCAGGTACGTTCGCGAACGAGTGAAAGTGCGTAATAGATATCGTATGCTACAATAGCAATGAGAAGATCCGGTTAGCTATCCAAATAAGCAATAGTTAACGGGTTGACAAACTGGACTCTTCGGTTATTCACCATTTAATCGGTTGATTAATATCTTGTAACCGCATTGCTGCCCGTTCGGTAGGCGTTCGGCTTATAGTACGTTTGTATTCGAACGCATTGCAACATGCCGTTCGGAGTATTCGCGAACGGGTGAACGCGGGTATTAGATATCGTATGCTACAATAGCAATGAGAAGATCCGTATTCAACGTTCCTCGATAGATAAGAACCGGTTAATGTTACGAATAAGCTATAGTCATCCACTTCTCCAACAGAATTCAATCTTGGCTTATACAAAAACTCAACTCATTATTCAAAAACCCTACCAAAACCATGTCTTAGGCGCATTTCGAAATATTACTTAAGGAATTAACTCATTCAATATGAATCCTCTATACCATCAATATCAGTAGCTAATTATTGATAATACATGCTAAACCAAACATATATTAATAACATATTTAATTATTTGGTTATTTTTTTAACTAAATTATATCAGCATTTTTTAGTTTACATCAACCAAAACAACATGAAACGCACAAAAACGACCTCCCTGGTAGTAGTGCTACTGCTAGTATTTGCTTCTCCTATTTTTGGCCAGAGCAGAAAATCAGACATTATTCAGTATTACATTCTTTTTGATAACTCTGGGAGTGTGCATAGTATAGATACACAAAAAAACCTCCAGAAAATGGCTGAGGCATTTATCTCAACCGAAGGTGTTTTCAACAAATCCAAAACGATCAACAACAAGAATAAAATTAAAGTACGGTTCAGTCTTTTCGGTGATTCTACCAATAAATTATCGAAACCAATATTTATAGATTATGAAAAGGGTGAAACCGAGTTTAAATCTCAATTAGGTAAGTTGAAAGATATACTAGAGCCAGAAATGAAACGTACTTCAGAAATTAAGTATTCAGACCTGAAAGCTTCACTAGAAATTGTGCTAGAAACTCTAAATAATAACAGCAACAATATCTCCGTACCCAGTTCGGGAATCATAATCTTCACTGATGGGGTACTACTTAATGGAGATTTACCAATCGGTACAGACTATTGGAATTACAGAAAAGAACTGGAGAGCTTAATGGTACGAATTGAGGGATTACATAGTGCACCTATATTCTTTGTCTCAACAAATGGAGCAATTGAAGATAGAAATAATTTTGTCGATGGCACTAGGTTTGAAGACATCATGACTGAACAACCCAAAAGTGGATTTGGCTTAGGCAAAAGATCTTTCTGGATGGACAGCGCTTTGGATTACGATGATTTTTTGAAAGATTCTGACCTTAAATACAACTTCAGAAAATTTCAGGGCTTGGTAAGTACAACAATAATGAATTTTGGTTATTACCCTGCCAAGCCTGGCGATAAGATATATGCAGCTATTAAGGTTCAAGAATTAATTGAACTCCGGAGTTCCAGTCTGTTGAAAGAGGATATTGACAAATTGATAGATTCTGATTTAACTGACAGTACTAAATATCCACTAATTGAGCTTATGTGTCTTTTAAGTTTCTATAATACTAAGCAAAGTTTATCAGCCCTACCGTTTGATTACAATGAAGTCGACATTCTGTTAACTGAACTTAGTAAAAGCCCCGAGGACATAACAGAGTTAATCAGGAAAGTAAAGATAAAAGCCGACAGTATAATTTATTCTATACCAAAAAAAGCATCACCAGCGCCTTCGGATAAGACGACCAAAGATAATCAGCCCACTCATGAAGAAAATGAAAAACTGAAAAAATCAGTTGAAAAATTAATTGAAAAATCTGTTGAGTACAGTGTTTTAAGTTGGCAGGCTCTTCAACCGGTCTCCACTTTCAGTCTTAGCGATGTGGATATAATTGCCACTTCCGCTAATTTAGAAAGTGATTTAATCCAAGGCTTTAACGACTATTTGGTTGAAAGATCGAAGCTTGAGGTGATCTATTCCTTATTTGAAAACATGAAATCTGGATTAGACAAGCTTAAAATGGACAGCCTATTCCCCAAAACATGGAAGCTTCTAGAAGACCCTAATAATTATCATGACTTCGCTATTATTCACACTGCCTTCAAAACAGACTTAGACAATCTACCTCATTTTTTGGTGGATAAACATAAAGACAAACTGATGGAGTCTCCTGAATTTATTGGGTTGTATTATACAGTTAACCTCATTCAACAATTAATGAAGGGGCAAGATTTGGAATCCGCATTCAAGAAGTTAGGCGAAAACAATAGTCGTATTTTTCAAGAATCCACCACTCTTGGCTCTCTTAAAAATGATAGTAAAAAATTGGCCTTTGTAACGGAACAATACATAAGGCTCACGCTCAACCTGCTGAGTAAAAAAGATTACGATTTTTCAAAAATTTATACCGCTGATAGTTTGGCAGTTCGAGAGTTAACCATAATGATTAACTCCATGACTTTGAATGATATTGACGCCAAGGCATTAGACATAAAAAACATATACGACAACGGGAAAGATAATCTAACCAAGCTCTTTGAACAGTACGATCAACTCAAGTTAGAATTAGAAAATTTACAAAAACTGATAAATAAGATACCCGAAGCGGATTTTAAAGATTTTCAGGAATATCGATACACTGTTGTTCTAGATGTGTTTCAGAGAATAGCCAACCTATTTCTGAAATCAAGAGAAATTTTCAGTGACATTGGCCCAGTTGCAGAACTCAAAATCGATAGCACTAGAATTGATAAGGTATTCTCCAGCCTTATCGAGATCAATGAATTCTATTTTCTTCTTAGAAAGAAAGATTATCAGAAAGCGATTTTTATTGCTGCCCCCTACCTAAGCTATTATCTAATTGAGAACTTTGATTATACCATTTTACAAGACTCCTTACTTAAGGATAAGAAGAATATTAAAAGAAAAGTGTTACAGATAGGAGCAAGCCCAGAAGAAATAGATACGTTGGTCGTTAAAAAACTCAATAAATGGAGAACAACGGATTTAGACGCAGAACAAGAAAATGCTATTGAAGAGCTCAATAAGGAATATAAGGATCTGAACTTGAGTGTAAACAACTTAAAAGTGCGCCAAAATAAATTGAGTGTGAATTTAAATGGTCAATTAAAAAACCTAATAAAAAGCCAATATCCACATGATTCAATCAATATTAAAAAAGGACTAGAAAGCTGGAAATATCAAAGAATAAGTAATAGCAGACAAGCCAAAAAATTATTTCAAAATGAATTTGGTATTAACTCAGGTTTTCTTGGCCGATGGAATTTTGAAAAAGTCAATGAAGAAAAAAACAACACGGTATATAAATTAAGCGATAACTACATAGCAAGACTGAATTATCGACTAAGTGTTAACCGCCTATTTGCAAAGGATAGCTTAAACAAACACAATTTACGCCTCTACACTTTCAAAACCTTAAAGGATAGTGCTAAAAAGGGAAACTTACCAGCAGGGTTTGATATAGAAAAAGATTTGTATTTTAACAATAGTTTATTCCAAAGTAGAATTCACCAGGTATTAAAAGTTGGAAGCCAGATAGCCAGTGTAAAGAGTTCAGAAGAGGTTAAAAACCTATTGGCAAAAACAGCATTGCCTGTGGGCAGTTACCGCCATAAAAGACAACAAAGAACAAGCCTCATGGTCTCCGCCTATCCTGGTCTGGGAGTAATCCTCCTAGATGGAAGGGATTTTAAATTTGGACTCATCGCACCTGTTGGAGTGGAACTCAATTTGGGCAAGAGAAATATTCTATTTGGTAATAGAGGGGCTTTTCAATCAATTTCACTTATGGCTAGTGTTTTTGACGTTGGGAATGTTATTAATTACAATCCAGAAAAAGGAGAGCAACCTGATTTTAGATTTGGTGGAATCTTCTCTCCAGGCCTAACTACAAGCTTTGGCATTAATTCCAAGCTACCTCTCAATTTTAATATTGGTTATATGTTAGTCCCTGAGAGATTTACCGTATCAGTGGCATTAGACCTTCCCTTATTCAACATCAAAATTAATTAGGGAAACACCCGACAGACTTTGATTTTCCACCTTAGACTTTATGGACAACTCCGTCAAACTTTTAATGGTTTGAACATATTCGATTTAACCTACGCTATTCAGCAGTAGACTTTATTCGTATCAATACCTAAGATCACTCTGCTCTTTAGTAATGGTTTTTGAAATTTAAATTTGATTGATTTATTTACCTCAAAAAGGATCGAATTCTTGGTTAAAAGCAAGGTATATGTATGCAAATTGTATGTACCAAAAAAAAGACACTTACATTTTTCAATGTAAGTGTCTGATTA